>Ga0315291_10000224_pt1 | contig 72176 bp, 65 predicted proteins | sample YL17G12_20_MG_FD_203070 | JGI IMG/M metagenome (GOLD analysis project Ga0315291, IMG submission 203070) | Sediment microbial communities from Yellowstone Lake, YNP, Wyoming, USA - YL17G12_20 | ecosystem: Environmental > Aquatic > Freshwater > Lake > Sediment | place: USA: Wyoming | collected... | reverse complement strand
CAATCTTTCTCCGGTTCCTTTAATCGAGAGGGCACGGGAAGCAGGTGAGGGGATAATCCGCGCTGCTAAGGATAATCAGGTAGATGTAATTATTTTGGGCATGCGCACCAATCTACGGGGCGTTCAATCTCTCTGGGGAAGGACAACTGATACTTTGATCCGAAAAGCTCCGTGTGAGGTTATTTTAGACAAACTTCCAGAGGAATAAGGAGTAAAATATGAAAATAGTTATATTTGGATGCAGTTTGGTAGGTTCGTTACTTGCCAATCAGCTTATGGCTAAGGGTAATGAGGTTTCTATCATAGACCAGAACCCGAACTCCTTCAAGAGGTTGGATAAGGAATTCAGGGGGAAGACCATTTTAGGGATAGGGATCGATGAGGAGGCTTTGAAAAATGCTGGAATTGAAAAAGCTGAAGCTTTTATCTCGGTGACCAGTGATGATAATACCAATCTCATGGCCGCTCAACTGGTAAGGGGGAAATTTAATACCCCTAAGATCTTATTAAGAGTTTATGATCCCAAAAGGGCTCAGGCTTTTAAAGAACTGGATTTGAATATAATCTGTCCAACCGTTGATACAGCTGAAAAGATTGAAACTCTTCTCGCAGAAAAAACCTGAATGAAATCTAAAGGTAGGTGAAAATAAGATGTATGTTATCATAGTAGGTGGAGGCCAGGTGGGTCATAGTCTTGCACGGATGCTAATCTCGGAGAAACATGAGATATTACTGGTGGAAAAAGATCCAGCCAGATATAGTAAACTCTCAGAGGAATTAGGGGAACAGGTGATTTTAGGTGATGGAACAGAGCTTGGTACTCTGATGGATATGGGTGTTAACCGGGCGGATGTATTAGTGGCGGTAACCGGAACCGATCAGGATAATCTGATCATCTGCCAGATGGCTAAAATATTATATATTATACCTAAAACCATTGCCCGGGTAAATGACCCGAATAATGAGGAAGTTTTTCAAACCTTAGGGGTGGATGCAACTGTTTCTGCAACCAGGATAATCGGCTCGCTAATCGAGGAGAAGATCGATGCTGGAATGTTTATTCCCCTTTTAGCCTTAAAAGGAGGTGAAGTTGAAATCTTTCAGACCCAGTTATCTTCGGATTCTCCTTTAATCGATAAGAAAATTTCCAAACTAACCCTTCCCAAGGATTGTATAATTATAGCGGCCTTAAGGGAGAACCAGATAATCATTCCCAAGGGTGAAACAATACTTAAGGAGAATGATACCATAATAACCTTAGTGGGAAAAGAAGCTAAGGGCACCTTTAAAAAACTTTTCTTGTAAATAAAGATAAAAAACATATACTAGCATAGCAAAAAAGGAGGATTTGGATGTTAAAAAAAGTGGCGTGTCTTTTCGGGTTTTTGCTTTTAGTAACAGTTCCTTTATCTAAGGGACTTTTAGCTCAGCAACCCAAGATCGGTTATGTGGACGTAGAAAGGCTTAAAGTAGAATATAAAGAGTTTCAGGATGCTCAGGAAAGGTTCAACCGGCAGTTAGCTATATGGCAGAGCCAGGCGGATACTATGCAAAAAGAGGTTGCGATTTTGCAGGATGAGTTAGAAAGACAGGGTTCACTTTTGACTGAAGCCAAGAGAAACGAAAAACAACAGCAGATTATAGCCAAACAAAAGCAATATCAGGAGTTCGCTACCAAGATATTAGGTCCTGAAGGTGAAGCGGCCAGAAGGGAAAGGGAACTTTCCAAACCCCTTATCGATAAGATCAATGCGGTTATCCAGTTAGTAGCAATCCGGGATGGCTACGCTTTGATCTTAGATTCCTCCGGAGGAAATGTTCTCTATGCTAAAGAGGATATGGATTTGACTGCGGTGATTTTAGAAGAGTTGAATAAAGGCAAGACCAAATAAAACAGACTTTGCAGGGGAGGGGCTTGTCCCCTCCCGTTTTTTCATTAAATTTTAGTTGCAAGTAATTAAACGCCCGACAAAAATGTCGGGCGTTATGGATTTATGTAGGGACAGAACAATGTTCTGTCCTTTTACTTTTTTTTGTTATGGTAGAAAATAAAAGTGTCAAAGAAGCTCCTGACACAACGCTCAAGATGAAATGGATTATTTATTTTGTAGAGGAAAGCTTCAGCCTTCCATATAATAAAAAAGGGCGGGGAAACCCCGCCCCTGCGACAAACTAACAAACTTCAAGCTCTAAACTGTTTTTCAACCCCGCCTGCGGCAGGATTTCGCTTCGCTCAACACGGCGGCGGCCCGCCTTTGAAAAGGTAATTGATTAAATAGACCACATCGGAAACAGTTACTTTACCGTCACAATTGACATCTCCAACCTGAGGTAATGGAGGACATTGGCAACCGAGATTCTTTAAGATGGAGACATTGTCACTATTAACATTTGCCGTTGCCATGTCTAAATCTCCATCCCCATCCAAATCCGCACAAAAAACAGAGTGAGGCCAAAGTCCTGCGCCATAGTCAACTTTAGGCTGAAAAGTCCCATCTCCATTATTTGTTAAAATTGACGCAACGCCATTATCATAACCATTTGCTACTGCCAAGTCCAAATCCAAATCTCTATCTAAGTCCGCACAGAAAACAGAAAAAGGATAAGTGCCCACTCCATAGTCAACTTTTGTCTGGAAAGTCCCATCTCCATTGTTCATTAAGATGGAAACATTATTACTAAACTGATTTGTCACGGCTAAATCCAGGTCTGTATCCCCATCTAAATCCGCACTGTAAATAGAAACGGGGTAATCTCCAACAACATAATCGACTTTAGGTTGGAAAGTTCCATCCCCGTTGTTTTTTAAGATTGAAACATCGTCACTCCCAGAATTTGCCGTGATCACATCGATATCTCCATCCTTATCTATATCAGCACAAAAAACAAAATAAGGACGATTTCCTGTCCCATAGTCAACTTTAGATTGAAAAATTCCGTCTCCATTGTTCTTCAGGATAGAGACAGTATAGCTATTAATATTTGCTACGGCTAAATCCAAATCTAAATCCCCATCTAAATCTGCACAATAAACATAGAAAGCTCCCGATCCTGTAGTATAGTCAACTTTAGGTTGGAAAGTCCCATCCCCATTGTTCTTGAGAATGGAAACATTTAAGCTTAAATCATTTGCCGTGGCAAGGTCCAAATCTAAATCCCCATCCAAGTCTGCACAGAAAACAGAATGAGGCCCTTGATTAGAGCCAATTGTTCCTGCTTCGTAATCAACCTTGGGTTGGAACGTGCCATCCCCATTATTCTTCAAGATAGAAACGTTGTAGCTGTAAGTATTTGATACAGCCAAATCAAGGTCGCCATCCCCATCTAAATCCGCACAAAAAACACAACCAGGACCATCTCCTACACTATAGTTAACTGCTGGAGCGAAGGGGATGGAATCAGGATTGGGATAAAAGATCTGTGAATAGAGGTTGTTGAACGAAGTAAATGATAAGATTATGAAAAGCAAGATGACAAACTGAGATTTAGAACGCAAAGTTTGATTTTTAGCACGTATTTTGTGTCTTGAGAAGAGCATTTTGACCTCCTGTAATTTCCCCGCCTTTGGCGGAAAAGGTTTATGATTTTAGACACTTTACCTCTCCTAAGGATCTTAGGGGATTTAAAGACCCGTTCCCACTGGCTGTTTGCTGAAAATCTGCTAATACTTAAAATGATGGATTTCTCGTAAGCATCCTTACCTCCTGTGGTTTCTCCGCCTTCAAGCGGAAAAGGTTAATGGTTTTAGACACGTTTACCTCTCCTGCTGATCCCTTTAACTATACCGACCTGTGACTTAGGGATTTTAAGGAGTGTGTCTGTTAACTGTTTGTCTAAGATTCAATTATTCCTAATCTCAGTATAATAAATTGTTTCTAATATTGTCAAGAAAAAAATTGGATTTTTGTAGGATAAAAATTTTTATTTAGTACAAAGCTAATATGATTTATCCTGTTATTGAGAGAAGTGTCAGACGAAAAACAAAAAAACGTCCGGGATAAACCCGGACGCTACGAACTTCTAGCCTCGCCTAAGCGACCCCCTGAAAGGGTCGCACTACGAAAATACCGTAGGGGCACGTTGCAACGTGCCCCTACCTTTTTAATAATTAATCACCTGATCGATCTTCCCCTTTTTGCGGGCAACATATTCGATCGATTTGTAGATATAATCGGAGAACAGGGCTACAAGAACTGTTGTTCCGAGCATTATCAGAAGAAGCTGGAAATCAGTATATTTCGCCAGTGTTTGACTCAAGCTCTTGCCTAAAATCGATCTTCTTAAAAGCTCTAACCAGTAAGTTAAAGGTAAAGCCTTGGAGATATATTGTAACCAATTAGGCAGCAGGTCGATCTGGAAGATCGCTCCGCAGGCTAAATAGAATAACCCTCCTAACCCTTCGGTCAGAGCAAAGCTGTGATGGGCAGTTAGCATGGTTATCCCGGCCAAGAGGATTCCAAGACAGGTTATCACAAATAGTCCTACTATAAGGGTGATAAAGAATAGTGGATAATTTACCTTTAACAAATCGATCGGTATCTTCAAAACAATCATACCGAAGGCTAAGGTTATGATAATGGCAATGGTGGTGGTTATCAGTTTGGCTATCCCTCTGCCAAAAAGATAATAGTACATCCTTATAGGTGCGATATAGATATATCTTAACATCTCATAATGCTCCCGGTCTTCGTGAATCACCCAGGAGATCCCGAATAAAACGTTATAGACATACATAAAAAATGTATTCCCCAGAAATATGTAGGCGAAAAGGTCAAATGAGGTTTTCCCCCGGGTTACTACTAAATACATAAAGACTAAAATCAAAGATGAGGCAATCGGTCGGATTATGGAATAGATTGCAAACAAAAACGGGTCTGCCCAGTTGGCTTCCATTGCCCAGCCCAATTTACCAGCTAATCGGGTAGTCCTTATATTTTCTTTTAATCTCTGGATGAACATACAAAGTACCTTTTTATTGCTCAAAAGATGTAACGGAAGATCGGGTAGGGGCGTATTGCAATACGCCCCTACGAATTTTCCTGCGACCCTGAAAGGGTCGCACTACGATAATACTTTCTTTGCCACAAAAATCATAAATGGGCTTTTTGCCTCAAAAGAAGATTTATCATAGTCACCAAATAGCTCCTCTTTTTCAAATCTATTGGAAATAAGCATCCTCTCAAATTCTGCCGGGAAAAAATACCTCATCTTCAAGTCTATAGTCTTGCGAAAAAACCTGCCATCTGGTTTGTTGGTTTCCACAAAGAGTCTGACCTTCAAAATCTGCTTGGGTTTATCATGAAATTGATTGGAGTAAATTTGAGTCAAATCATCTTTTTCCGGATAGCCCTCTAAGATATCTCCTTCACTCCTTAACACCCCTTCTGCCCTGGTCAGGTCCGGATGAAACACGCTGATCATTAACCGTCCCTGAGAAGAAAGATGTTTATAGGCTGAGCGAAGACAGTTATTCTGCTCTTCCATTGAAAGAAGGACCTGAAAAGAATTAAAAGGAATAAAAATAAGATTAAACTCCTTTTTCAGATGAAAATTCCTCATATCCCCCTGAAGCAGATTTACTCTTTTTTTGATCTCTTCTGTTTCTTTATTCAACTTCTTCCTGGCTTTCTCTAACATCTTCTCGGAAATATCCAGACCGGAAATCTCAATTCCTTCCCTGGCTAAAGGTAAAAGAATCCTTCCGGTTCCACAGCAAAGCTCTAAAACTGGAGAACCATATCTTTTAGCGTATTCTAACCACAGAGGAATATCTGAGATAAAGCTCTGGTTCCACTTATCATAAAAATCTGCATAGAGGTCGAATTCGTTTTTCATGGATTTTCCTTTTTATTGTCATTGCGAGGAGTTCCGCTGTTGGCGGGACGACGAAGCAATCTGTCGCCAAATGAGTAAATGGATTGCTTCGCCCTGTGGGCTCGCAATGACTACCATAAATTATTGCCACCTCATTGTCAATCTCCCTTCTTTCTTACCCATATTCTCCATATACTTCAAAGCATAATGGGAGGCAATAAGGAAGATTATTGAGAGTATAATCAAAGCTCCAATCTCCAGATTGACATTTAGAAAGCCGAACTCTTTCCCTCCTTTGAAAGCTAACTGCCTTATCCCGTCTAATCCCAGGGTCAAAGGGATGAAAGATGCAATCAACCCAATGGTAAACCCTAAGCTTTTTATGGGGAAAAAGAACCCGGATAAAAGATAGATCGGCTCCTGAAATAAATTGGTGGTATGCCAGGCTTCCCTTCCAAAGAGCATGAATAAGGAGGAGAACATCATTCCCAGGCCGTAAAGTGAGACCTGGGTCAGAAAAAATATCAGGGCTAATTTACCCCAGCTAATCAAAGCGAAATTTACCTTGAAGATCAAGCTTCCTATCACAAAGACAAAAACCGCCCGGGTGCTTGCCAGATAAAACCCGCCGGTTGCCATTCCCAGGAGTATTGCCATTCGGGAGATGGGCGCTACCAGATAAAGCTCCAGATTCCCCATCTCTTTCTCCCAGTAGAACTGGGCAGCCATTGACCAGAGAACATTCATCCAGTAAGCAGTCATCGCCCCGCCCAGAACCACAAAACCGGTGAATTCTTCGGGCGCTTTTAAAGCCTTATAGACATAGACAAAAGCGGCAGTGGAGAGTATAGGCAAAAGTGCTTCTGAGATAAGCCAGCTTGGTTCACGGTGGGCGCCAACTAATCTGACATAGCCTCGCCCCAGTATGGCTTTAAGATTAGTTTTGAGTTCGGTTTTCATTTTCCAATCCTTTTCCGCATAAGGAGACAAAAACATCCTCTAAGGTCGGCTCAGCTTTGGAAAGACTCAATATCTCTGAGCCATTATTACTTATGGCCTCAGTTACCCCGGAGATATAAGAATCGTTCTCCAGGATAAATTTCAAATCAGTTCGGTTGACATGAGATTTGTGCTCAAAGGCAAACTTTTTTACCCCGGGTATTTTTATGAATCTGTCCAGATTCTCCAGCATCAGATTCACCTCGATATGGAAAACCGCATCCTGTTTTAGAGATTTCTTCAGATTAGAGGGAGAATCACAGGCTAAGACTTTTCCATTATCGATTACAGCAACCCGGTCGCAAAGCTCATCTGCCTCAGCCATATAATGGGTGGTAAGTAGAACGGTTTTTTCCTGATTTTCCTTCACCCATGATTTTATATATTTTCTTACCTCCCGGGAGATCTGCACATCTAATCCCAGAGTTGGCTCATCCAGGAATAGTATCTGTGGATCGCAGACAAAACCACGGATGATATTCATCTTCTGTCTCATCCCGGTTGAAAGCTTGGAGATTTTGAGCCGGGCATATTCCTCCATACCCAAGAATTTCAATAGTTCATCGATTCTCTGTAAAGCTAATTTAGTGTTCATCCCGTACAATTGAGAGAACAGCCATAAATTCTCCCTTACAGTTAAGATACCATATCCAGAATGCTCCCCGCCTGAGACCATATTTATCTTTTTCCTCACCTTCTCTGGATATTTTGCCACATCGATATTATCCACCAGGGCAATTCCGGAAGTAGGTAGAAGCAGAGTCGATAATATCTTAATCAAAGTGGTCTTGCCAGCTCCGTTTGGTCCTAACACCCCAAAAAGCTCACCCGGGTTTATGGTCAGAGCAACCTTATCCAATGCCATTATCAGGTTAGTCTGTTTGGAATTGGAGTTGTTTTTCTTTTTACCTTTTTTGAAAGTCCGGGTCAAATCTAAAGTTTCTACGGCGTAACTCATATTAAATTCCTTTACCTAAATTAAAAAACCGTGACCTACTCTGGATAAGTCACGGTTATAATAAACCTTATTTTTCCTTACCTCATTTCAGCCTTTTACCCTTTGAAGCGGGCAGAGTTATCCCTGTGCAAAAATCTTTATTAATTCTAAGTCTCACTCCATCCACCTCCGGACAAAAGGCTACAATTTTAATCATTATACGTTGATATTTTATTTTGTCAAGGAAAATTTTTGAATTTTATCATACTTTAAAGATGGATTTTATCTCTAATTGATCCATTCTGGATAATAATTTTATGAATAGGCTAACCTAAAAAGAAATCTTTTTTGATAATTAATAAATAATCGTTCAAACTCGTATTATTTTTAAAACCTTTTTTAACCGCTAAGGAGGTGATTTATGAAGAAGGTTAGTTTAGTAATAAGCTTGACTTTCCTTTTCATCCTTCTGGTTTTCACCTGGTCTTATGCCCAGATGGAGATGGGTAAGGGTTGCTCCCATGAGATGAAGGCGATGGGTGAGGAAAAGATGATGTCCCCGGAAAAGTGCGGAATGCATCAGGAAGGGATGATGTCTCAGATGGGATGCTGTAAGATGGGCATGGAGAAAGGGATGAAGATGTGCGGGATGATGGGAGAGAAAGAGGAGATGGGATGCTGTAAAATGGAGTTTTTCCTCTGCTGTAAAGATAAGTTAGGTCTCACTGATAAACAGATCGAAAGCTTGAAATCCATGAAAATGGATTTTATGAAGACGAAAATCAAGATGGAGGCTGACCTGCAGATAATCCATTTAGAGCTTAAAGCCCTTATGGCTGATGACAAAGCCAGCTTGAAAGATATAGAGACTAAGTTAAGGGCAGTGGAAAAGATGAAAACAGATATGAAGATTACCCATCTAAAAGCTTTCAGAGATGCCAAAGCGCTTTTGACTCCGGAACAGAAGGAAAAGATGATGAAGTGTGATAAAATGAAATCAGAAGAAGATTAAAGAATTTCTATTGTAATAGGTCGAGGTGGTTTTGAAATTTCAGCCAGGTTTTCCCTGGCTGATTTTTTTTGTTTTAAAAAAAGTCGTTGCGAATCCGCTAAAGGCGAGATGGAGGAGTCCTTTAATTACTGGTTAACAGATTGCTTCGTCGTTCCCGTTTGGGATTCCCCGCAATGACAGCATTGTTTAAATTCTGGGTGCAGGAGTTCAACTCCTGCACCAGCAGAAGGAAAGGGAATGTAGGGGTAATTTCCAACTGGATCCAATTGGACATGAATTGCCCCTACCATGTTTTTGTCCAAACAATCGGGCAGATACGCGGTTCGACAGGCTCACCGTCCTGACTGTTCGATTGTGCTCACAGTCCCTGAGCGAAGTCGAAGGGAGCAAGGTCAAAGGAGGGGTCTGCCCCTACAAAAACTTCTCAAAGATCTGTATTGACAACTCCTGTTCACTTTATATATTGTTACTTTGAAACAAGAAGGCGATGGGTGGCAAAAATTAGCAGAGGTAAAAATTTCTGGCACTTCTGCCAGAGTTGGTATAAACGAACCAGTTCGCTTATGAACGAGTTAGGCGAAATGCTCATAGGAGTTGAATAAAAGATGGCACTAATTATCCACCAGAAGAGTGTTTATCTGATAATATTCAATGCAACGATGATTTCAAGGTCTGTCGGGAAAAACATTAAAGCAGGCAAGAGCGTAAAAGATTTTAAGGTCAAAGTATTTGAAGAAATTGAGGTGCTCACTAATAAAATGGATAACTGTGCACTAACCGAAAAGAATATCATAGATTCAATAGATACTCTCAGCAACGAATTTGGAATATCTTTTGGTCAGGCACAAAAGCCAATTAATGTTATATTGAAATATCACTTCTATCTCACGAAAAGCAACGATGACCACATAAAAAAAGCGTTGCATTGTCCAATAGATTCATTAATTCTAAAGAAACTGGGTAAAAGCGGAATTTCATTGACTAAAATAACCAAAGAAAAGTATCTGGGAATCCAAAAAGAAATAGAGAATCGTTGTGATACACGAATTGCGTTTGATACCCAATGGGACGAACAGAATCTACGAGCGGAAGGAATCTTATGACCGAGAAGGGAACACTTCGCCTAACAGTGGATAAAAGGGAAATCAAAGATTTCCCCAAATTGCCTTCGGCAACTTCTTTTATCCACAAACCGTTATGTGCAATTCGAAAACCTGCCTTTTATAGCAAAAGGAGACCGTAAATTATGACGATGTTGTTGCCTTCGTTTAACTTCATAGGAAAGAATGGAATGAATAACATAAGCTTCGCTTATAGTCATCTAACGAAAATTAAACAAAATTTTTTCTTATTTTTACGGGGCGGGGGCGGAACGGAAGAAGAATTTAAAAAGAACAAAATTAATAAAATATAATTGCATACCAAGAGTGAATAATATGACACCAATTCAAATAACCCTGTTTGAAAAACCAGAAACGAATAATCATACTGCTGAGCCATACACTGGCATCTATTCTATGCACAAATACTGGTCAAAAAAACCATATAACATAATCAGAGATTTTATTATAAGATACACAAATAAAGGAGAAATTGTCTTAGATCCTTTTTGTGGTTCAGGAATTTCTGTTACAGAATCAATTTTTACAAATAGGAAGGCAATAGGGATTGACATTAATCCTTCTGCAATATTCATAACCAAACAAATGTTAAATAAAGTATCTTCAAAAAAATTAAATGAAGAGTACAAGAAATTAGAAAAAAAATGCAAAGACAAGATAAATAGTTTTTACATTGTAGAACGTGATGGAAAACAATTCATAGGAACTCATTTTTTATGGGAAAATGGAAGTCTTACAGAAGTCTGGTATCAAAATGGAAATGATAGAAATAGTAAAGTTGTAGATTTGCCTACAAAGAAAGATATTGAATTAGCAAATTCTTTTTCCTATGAAAAAATACCCTATTATTATCCCAAAAGAAATTTTTTCCATAATTCAAGGATTAATGCCAATAGGGAAAGCAAAGTGTATGATTTATTCACACCAAGAAATTTAATGGCATTATCCTTTTTGTTGGACTCAATTGAAAAAATAGAAGATGAGAATATTAGAGAAATCTTGAAATTTAGTTTTACTTCAGCTGTTGGACAGGCAAGTAAGATGGTTTTTGTTGTAAAAAGAAGGGGTAAGTTTAATGGTCAATCAAGAAAAACCGAAAGAAAAGAAGTTGGGAGTTGGGTTATTGGATATTGGGTTCCTAAAGAAAATTTTGAAATTAATGTTTGGAATTGTTTTGAACATAGACTTAAGAAGATTTTAAAAGCAAAAAAGGAACAAGAGCATTCACAATACTATATTATTGAAGCTAATAACTTTAGCGAATTAAAAAATGGTGATAAAAATCTTTTATTAGTTACTGATTCTGCTGTAAATTTTCTAAAGCAAATTCCAGATAATTCAGTTGATTATATTATTACTGATCCGCCTCATGGCAATAGAATGCCTTATCTCGAACAGAGCATGATGTGGAATGAATGGCTTAAAAAAGATGTAAATTACGAAGATGAAATTGTAATTAGTGAGTCCAAAGATAGAAATAAGGATATAAAAAATTACTATTTTTTACTAAATCAGGTTTTTAAACACATTGAAAGGATATTAAAGCCCAAACGCCATTTTTCATTAATGTTTAATAGTCTTGATGATGATACTTGGATTAATCTAGTTAAAAATATAAATGAGCTTAATTTTGATTTGGAGAAAGTGGAAACTCTCGGGTACTCTGCTAATTCTGTTGTTCAAGATAATAGAGAAGGTGGACTTAAAACGGATTTCATTTTTACATTCAAAAAAAATCCTGCTAAAATAAGCGAAGAAATTGAATTGATCACAATTAATAAACACAAAGAGTTAATTATACAAAAGATAGACGAATGTATAGGAAAAAGTAAAAGTGGATTAGAAATATATGAGATACTCAATTATCTTGTGATGGAGTTACTTAAAAATAAGAAATTTTTTAAACTGTCAGAGATATTAAATATTATTAGAAGCGATTATACGAAAATAGGCAACAGATGGATAAAAAAGGAGATATAATATGAACCTCAAAGAAGAATTTGCTAAATTCAAGAAAGCTTATGACGAGAACGAATTCGAAATAATTTTCACTCATAAATTAGGGATTCTTTTTCTTAAATTAAGATCTTTGTCAAGAAGCACAATTTTACATGAAATGGCGGGTAAATTAAATGTTGATATTTCAGAAGTTGAAAACAAAAAATTATTTGAGTTTATGTTCTGTTTGAAAATTGATGAAAAGGTGCTTGATAAATTTATTGAGGACAAATATGATGAAGAAAGAGCGCAAAGAATCGGTAATGAGGAATTTCTTTACTCTCAATTGTATAAATTAAAAGTGTTTGATTGGGGTGGTTTTTATCAAAATGCTGTTGAACAAACGATAGTGAATAATTACATCAAAAAAGTTCAAGACTTTGAGAAGCTTTGCACTCTTATAGAAAACGACATAAACCCAAGACTAAAAGGATATATTTTATGTTCTTGGTATAATCATTGGACATCTATTTTAATCGAAGATATGTTTAAAGATCATCCCACTCTATTACCTACGGTTGGTTTAGTTAAGAAAGTTGACTTTTTCTGGAAAAATTTTCCTTTTGATTTGAAGGTTACATATTTTCCAGAAGGGTTTATGGAATTAAAACGAAAGGAGAAAGGATTAAAACTTGAATTAACCGAACTAAAAAAATTTGCAAAGGAATACGATATTCCTTTTAACAAAAATGGAAACAATGACGAGATATTTTTTGAACTGTTAACTAGAATATCTGAAGATACTTCAAGTGAAGCAAAAAATTTCACTAAAGAGTTTAACGAAAAAAGAAAAAAAATTATTTTGGAATCTGTAAAAAATCCAACAGAATTAATTAAATGGTTGTATGAGAAACAGGGAATTAGAAGATTTGATGCGGCAAACAGATTCTTTTTAATTCTCGTTGATTTAAAAAATCTGGAAGAAAGTTGGAAATTGAAGAGAAATAAAAAATTGCTACTTGAAAACATAAGCAAATATTTAGATAATAATAAGAACATAGACCTAAACAAACTAAAAGTTTCATTCGAGTGGCAAGATAAAACTTACACAACTTATGCGACCACATTATTTATTCTAGTTGAATGATGCCCCCGCCCTTTTAGGAGAGAATTCAATGATGGAAAATAAGAAATAATTACGGCAACAACGGAATTTACGGCAGGTTTTCGAACTCTGCGGCACTTCGTTCGGGGCACATAACAGCGGATAAACGGCTCGGACTTCGTTTATCCGCATACGTTAGCTCGTAAACATTTCACCTGGGCATATTTTGCTAATAATTTTCTCCAAAGATTTATAATAACAACCTTTTTTCACTTTATATATTCAATTTTCAATAAATCGCCTAATTCCGTTTTCAGGCAGACATTGGTCAGGAGACCAACATCCAGCAATGAATATTTCCTTCGGCTTTGCTCAGGACGGTGAGCCTGTCGAACCGTTAATTCGTCGGGCCTGAAGCCCGATACTACCTTTAAAAAAGGGGCGACCCGTTGGGTCGCCCCTACATTTCACGTCTAACTTCTTACGTCTTACTTTTTAATTTTTTTCTTCTTATCCAGGGCCAGCCCTAAAACCTCATCCACTGTTTCCACGAAGACGAACTTAATCTTCTTTTTTATCTCCTCCGGGACTTCCTCTAAATCTTTCTCATTATGCTTGGATAAGATAATCGTTTTTATACCTGCTCTATAGGCAGCTAATGTCTTCTCTTTTAACCCTCCGATCGGTAGAACCTGTCCCCGCAGGGTTATCTCACCGCTCATCGCCAGATAGGGCTTTACTGGCCGTTCAGAAAGAAGTGAGGTAATAGCAGTTGCCATAGTGATTCCAGCTGAAGGTCCATCCTTAGGGATAGAGCCGGCTGGAACATGCACGTGAATATCATATTTCTCAAAGAAATCTTCCGGGATCCCCCATCTGTGGGAAGTTGAGCGCACGTAGGATAATGCAATTTGAGCAGATTCCTTCATCACCTCACCTAAATGACCGGTTAAAGTTAAAGACTTCTTCCCTCTCATTTTGGTAGCTTCCACAAATAAGATCTCTCCCCCAGTAGAAGTCCAGGCTAAACCCGGCACAACCCCAATCTGTGAAGTCCTTTCTAATACCTCCTGGAAGAATTTCGGGGGACCAAGGTATTCATGCAGGTTGTTTGAGGTTATCTCAACTTTCTTAACTTCATCTGAGGCAACCTTTTTAGCCACCTTTCTACAGATAGTGGCAATCTCCCGGTCTAAATTTCTTAATCCTGATTCTTTGGTATAATCATTAATTATCTTTTTAAGCGCCTGGTCCTGAAAAGAAAGATTCTCCTCTTTTAGACCATGATTATCCAACTCCTTTGGTATAAGATATTTTTTAGCGATCTGCAATTTCTCTAAATCCGTATAGCCAGGAAGCTCTAAGACCTCCATCCTGTCTCTTAACACTGCCGGTATTGGATCCAGGATATTAGCAGTGGTAATGAACATAACCTTGGATAGGTCAAATGGAACTTCTAAATAATGGTCTGAAAAGGTGTGGTTCTGTTCTGGATCTAAGACCTCTAACAATGCCGCAGCCGGGTCTCCTCTGAAATCCTGCCCGATCTTATCCACTTCATCTAACATAAAGACCGGGTTATTAGACCCTGTTCTTCTAATCCCCTGTAGGACTCTTCCGGGTAAAGAACCGATGTAAGTTCTCCTGTGTCCGCGTATTTCAGCCTCATCATGCATCCCCCCTAACGAGATACGGTTAAACTTTCTACCCAAAGCCCGGGCTATGGACATACCCAATGAGGTCTTACCAACACCGGGAGGCCCAACAAAGCAGAGAATAGGTCCCTTAAGGTCAGATTTAAGTTTTCTGACTGCTAAGTATTCTAAGATCCTCTCTTTTACTTTTTCTAAATCGTAATGGTCTTCATCCAGCACTCTTTTAGCTTCTTTTATGTCTAAATTATCCTGAGTCCCTGAGCTCCAGGGAAGGTTAACCAGCCAGTCCAGATAGGTTCTTGAGACTGTATATTCAGCTGCTGCCGGGTTCATCTTGGAAAGCCTGTCTAATTCCTTTAAAGCGGCCTCCCTGGCTTCCTGCGGCATTTTTGCTTCCTCAATCTTCTTCTTAAACTCCTCAACTTCCTGGGTTCTCTCGTCTGACTCCCCTAATTCCTTTTGTATGGCTTTCAACTGCTCCCTTAATATGTAATCTCTCTGCATCTTCCCCATTTCAGTTGCAGCTTGAGATTGAATCTTGCGGGAAAGCTCTAAGACTTCTACCTCTTTATTAAGATAAAGCGTCAGTTTTTTGAGTCTGTCTTTGACTTCTAAGGTCTCTAAAAGATCCTGCTTCTGAGCTAAGGTAATATTCAGGTTAGAGGAAATCAGATCAGAAAGCTTACCTGGATCTTCAGTATTCAAAGCGGAGATCTGCAGATCGTCTGGAAGATAAGGAGCCAAGTTAACTACTCTCTTCAAAAGCTCCAGGATAGTTCGGTTCAAAGCTTCCATTTCCACAGACTCTTCTATCAGATCTTCCAGGGGCTCTACCCTGGCAGTGAGGAAAGGATCCTCCTTTATGAATCTTTTGATCTTGATCCTGGTAAGTCCCTGAACCAGAAAACGCACGCTTCCATCTGGAAATCTGAGCATCTTTAAAATCGTGCCAGCAGTTCCTATTTTATGGATATCATTCGGGCCAGGATTTTCCAACTCCGGATCTTTCTGAGCAAAAAGCCCGATCACCTTCCCTCCCATCAGGGTATCATCGATCAGCTTGGCATATCTCTGGTCAGTTATAACTAAAGGGATGATTAACGAAGGAAAGACCACTGTCCCTTTCAAGGGTAATATCGAAAGCTCCTCAGAGATCTTTTTTATTTCATCAGATATTTTTATCTCTTCTTTAATCAAGTTATTCCTCCTCCCATATTTTATGGAGTGCCTCCAGCCATAGGCAAGATGCGTGCATCCGTTGGATGCCCTCCAAAATCATACCTCCTCAATTTTTATCTCTTTACCTTTTATCTTCTTACCCTTTTTCTTCTTAAGGATTATCTCTAAAAATCCTTCCTTGTATGTTGCCATGATATTATCCGGGTCCAGATTCTCTGGTCCGATGGATCCGAAGGATAAATAAATATTCCTTTCAAAAGGTCCGAAGTTTATCTCCTTATTTCTATATCCTATCCTGGAAGGTTCTGCTTTCTCCATCCTTTCCCCTTTGACTGTTAAAACTTCGTTCGAAAGGGCGATAGAAATATCTTTCTGCTTCATTCCAGCGATTTCTAATAATATTATTACCTCATTTTCAGTCTCGAAAACATCCATAGGCGGTCTCCATAACCTCCTGGAGGTTAAGACCGGTGAATGCCTTATCTTGTAGAAATGGTCAAATAGAATATCCATCTCCTCTTGGATGTGCCGGACATCCTTTAAAAAGTCCTTTTTCAAATCATCCATCTTTTTCGTCTCCTTAAACTTTATGAAGTGTCCCGCTTTTGGCGGGATCAATGCTCACTTCCCCTCCCTTGATGGCCGATAAAAGCTTTACGGTCCTACGGAGGCTTTGCTCCTCGTAGAGGAGGGCCAAGGGGAGGGTGATATCATTTTTACTTTCCACTCTCCCTAACCCTATCCCAATAAGGGAGAGGAAACCATATTAGTTCTACGTTGCTAAGGAAGTGGCAACGCTACTGATTAAACATTAAATCTGAAAAAGATTAAGTCCCCATCCTGGACCGTATAATCTTTTCCTTCTAATCTGACTAAACCTTTCTCCTTTGCCTGGTGAATCGACCCGGCCTCTATTAGTTTATCGTAATTTATCACCTCAGCTTTAATGAACCCTTTCTCCATATCAGTATGCACGGTCCCTGCGGCTTTTATTCCTCTGGTTCCATAAGGGATAGCCCAGGCTTTTACCTCATTCTGATTGGCAGTGAAAAAGGAGATAAGCCCTAAAAGTTCATAAGATGAACTGATCATCCTGTTCTTAGCTTGCTCTTTTAACCCTAACTCTTTCAAAAAAGAGGCACGGTCACCCTCCTCTAACTGGGAAAGCTCCATCTCTAATTTCCCACAGATGGCTGTAACCAGGGTATGTTTATATTTAATTGTTGAGGAAAAATCATTCTCCAGTCTCTCCTTCTCAGGAAGGTCTTCTTCACCCAGATTAAGGATTACCAAAATCGGCTTAAGACTCAAAAAACAATAACCTCTCAATAATCTCATCTCCTCCGGTGCAAAATCCAAATCTCTCAAGGGAATACCCTTTTCCAGACACCCCTTGCATTTGATTAATAGATCATATTCTCTTTTCTCCTCCGGAGATTTGGTAGTATGATAACTTTTCTCTAATTTGCTCATCCTTTTTTCTATAGTCTCTAAATCAAGCAAAGCTAAGTCCAGATCGAAACTCTCCATGTCCCTTAAAGGGTTTATACTTCCAAGTGGATGAATTATATTCTCATCCCGGAAAAACCTGATTACATAAGCTAAGGCATCCACTCCTCTTAAATGGAAGAAAAGCTCGGCTTCTTTTTCTTTTCCACCCTGGTCAGATTCCTTGGGTTTAATCATCCCGCCTACGTCGATATATTCTATTTCAGCCGGGGTTACCTTTTTTGGGTCGAACATCTCCGCTATCTTATGAACCCTCGGATCCGGAACCTTTACCACAGCTCGATTAGGCTCCTTTGAACCAGCAATAAACTCGCCAGTCTTTGCCTTAGCAGAAGTTAAGGCATTAAAAATGGTCGTCTTACCAACAAAGGGCAAGCCTACGATACCTATATGCATATTAAATCTTTATCTCCGCTATATTTTTATAAATGAAATCAGGTCTATATTTTTTGCCCAAACTATTCAAGATCGACTGGTCATATTTACCAGAAAGGACAAAAACTGTTTTTATTTTTGAATTTTTAGCACCGACCAGGTCTGAAAGAGGGTCATCGCTGATAAAAAGACAATTCTGTGGCTTAGTTTTAAGTCTATGTAAGATACTACGATAGAAATTCATACTTGGTTTACCCATAATAAAACCTTTCTTATCACAGGCATATTCTAAAGCTTTGACTATACTCCCCACCGAAGGGGCAATCTCACCTTTTGAATCCTTATAGATTTTGTTAGAATGCAGGGCAACCAAACGGGCATCATTTTCAAACAGGGCTCTGGTAGCAATTTTAAGCTTCTGATAATTTAGCTCCTCATCTAACCCCACAATCACAGCTTGAACCAGACTATCCTCTCTTAGTTCAATCCCTTTTTCTTTAATATATCCTTTTAAAACCTCATTCCCTATCACATAACAGGATTCGATATTTTTCTTTTTTAGCCAGAATACTGTTACCTTCATACAGGTATCTAAATTCTCCTCTTTTAATTCAAAATCTCTGCTATTCAGCAAAGCTAAAAGCTCTTCTGGAGAATGGGTAGTATTATTGCTGACCAGACTGAACTTCTTCCTTGAAGATTTCACCTTTTTCAGCCATTCAATTGCCCCTTCTACAGGAGCATAGGATTTATCCTTTACAATCGTCCCTTCGATATCGATTAGGAAACAGTTAATCATATATTGTTTTTTTTCGTAGTGCGACCCTTTTCCTAATAACGGACTCGTAGGACAGGTCGCTTGACCAATGGAAATGAAAAGCTGAAGCCTTTCGCTACATTTGAATGTAGTGGAGGTCTTTAGACCTCCATTGAGTTTTCCAAGGCAAGGCTAAAAGCCTTGCCTTCCATCTCAATATAAAATCAATTTAACATCTCCCAAAATCCTTTGTCAACAACATTATTTTGGGAGTACATTGATCATGTTCCTTCGCTGCCACAGGAATGGTAATGCTAACGTCTTTTTTGAAGTATCCCGCCAAAAGCGGGATCAATGCAAGCATCCATCTGGATGCACTCTAAACTAAATCCCCCTCCCTTGATGGGAGGGGTTAGGGGAGGGTGAATCGAATATTTCTTATTTCCCCCTCTCCCACGAGGGGAAAGGGAGGTCAAATGACCTCCCAGAAAAATCTGCTCTTGCTCGGAAGTCCGCCTCTGGCAATACTTTCCGAAAGACAAAGGGATAGGGGTACAACCCCTATCCCAGCGTATGCCATTATTTCTCTTTCTACGGATTCAAATTCGAATCTTCAGCTAATGGTGGAATTTCAGGTTTTGGCTCTTCTTTTTTCTTTTCCTCCTCTAACCTGGTTTCTTCCTCCTCTTCTTCCTCAGTCTTTTTCTCCAAGAGGTTCTCATCATCTTTTTTCTTGCGGAGGATGATATAGGTCAAGGTCTGTCCAACAGAAAGGGTGGCTAAAGCATAAGAGATGACCACGAAGACGATCAGGATAAAACTAATTCCAATCAGAAAAGCCGCTATCCCTTTTGACCAGTTCAAACCCATACCCCAGGCTGGCTCTGGCACAAGATAGGCAAAAGAAATACCCGGGAAAATATTGGAGAAGAAATAGAGTATCGACGGAGGTACAGTCAAATATCCTAAAGCTCCTTCGATTATCTCTGAGAGCTTATCTTTCATTAAAATCCCGATTGACCAGTTGACAAACTGCACGCCCCTGTAGCAAAAGTAGCCAAACACAAAGGCGCCCAATTTTGCCAGAATCCCTGAAAGCCCGGTATAAATAAAATATCTCCAGGGTTGACTCCAGATAGAGGAAAAAAGCTGAACGATAGTCTCGAAAACATCCTCTTTAGTTGTGGCTACAATGGCTGGAGTCAATAGCAAAGAAATGATAAAGATGAAAAGAGAATAAACCGTGAAGAGCGCCACCACGAAGATCGGAACCGCATAGAATAGCCCTAAACCTAACTCTCCTACATAGGGTATCTTTCCCAGAAGCCCGATTATAATTCCACCGATTAATAAGAATATAACCAGGATTAATATAGAAACCGGTGAGGCAAGAATAGTTTTCCAGTTCTTCTTCAGAAATTTGCAGGAATCCTTGCTGGAATAGAACTCATCCCCTTTAAGCTGTTCATAGGCAACCTTCCCTACTGCCGCATTGGAGAGGAGGAAGCTGGAGATGAAGAAAAGACAACCGATTATAAAGATTAGCCCGGGGATAAATCCTGTAAAGGAAAAATCATATAACGGGAAAAGACCGTAACTCCCCCAGACCTCAGAAAAACTCCTCCCGCTTAAAAGATGGGAGATGTAAGTCGGGATTAAATAGCCCAGATATCCGATCAAAAGCCCTGAGGTCTGCAAAATAAGTTTTTTTCCGGAAAGAGCCATGCGAGGAGCCCGAAAGATATCCCGGATATCGAAATAGAACTTCTGCACCTTACCTCCTTTTTAAAAGTTAAAAGACCAAAACTTTCTTTCCATCCAAGATGAAACCTTTAAAATATTAAATCATTAATAATTTTTTAGTCTGGATTTGTCAAGAGAAAAGATAAAAGTTCAATTGACATTAGTAAAATTTAACGTATATTAATTAACCATTAAAAGCTCAAGTTTATCTAAAAACGTAAGGAGGATGAAGTTGTTCGAGAAGCTGAAAGAAAAGATAGAAAAAAGAAGAGCGGTGGTAGGGGTTATCGGTTTGGGTTATGTGGGGTTACCTTTGGCGGTGGCATTCGGAGACCAGGGTTTTAAGGTCTTGGGATTTGAGATAAGCAAAAAGAAAGTTGACCTGATAAACTCCGGCCGATCAGATATTGATGATATCAAAAATAAGCAGGTAAAAAATTTAATGCGAAAGGGGTTTCTCAAAGCCACACTTAATTTTGCTTTATTGAGAAAAGCAGACTGTATCTCCATCTGCGTCCCCACCCCTTTAAGTAAGACCAAAGACCCGGATGTCTCCTACATCCTTTCTGCGGTCAATCAGGTGAGAAAATATCTTCATCCCGGACAATTAGTGGTCTTGGAAAGTACCACTTATCCTGGTACAACTGAAGAGCTTATTTTACCAATCTTAGAGGAAACTGGCTTGAAAGTGGGCAGGGATTTCTTCTTATCCTTCTCACCAGAAAGGGTTGATCCAGCCAACAAGAACTTCACAGTTAAAAACACACCCAGAGTGGTTGGAGGGATTACCCCTTTATGCACCCGGATCAGCAAGCTTTTCTATGAACAGATCATAAGTAAAGTCGTTCCGGTCTCGTCCACTCAAAGCGCAGAGATGGTTAAGCTTTTGGAAAATACTTTCAGAAGTGTGAATATCGGACTGGTGAATGAAGTAGCCCTGATGTGCGACCGGCTGAAAATCGATACCTGGGAGATAATCCATGCTGCTGATACCAAGCCTTTCGGTTTTATGCCTTTTTATCCGGGACCGGGTTTAGGTGGTCATTGTATACCCATTGACCCTCATTACCTTTCCTGGAAACTGAAATCTCTGAATTACTATGCCCGTTTCATCGAATTAGCCGGGGAAATTAATTCCCATATGCCGGAATATGTGGTGGAAAGGGTAACCCGGATATTAAATCAGGTCAAGAAAACTCTTAAGGATTCGAATATCTTAGTTTTAGGAGTGGCTTATAAAAAGAATATAAGGGATGTTCGGGAATCACCAGCCTTAGATGTGATCAAACTTTTACAAAATGCCGGGGCTAAGGTTAAATATAACGACCCTCATGTCCCATCAATTCTGATGAACTCCTATATAATGAAATCAGCTAAACTGACTTCAGCTCTTCTGAAAAAGACAGATTGTGTGGTTATCGTTACGGATCATTCTGCTTATGATTATAACTGGATAGTGAGAAATTCCAAATTGATCTTCGATACCCGCAATGCTACTAAGCTGGTAAAGGATACCCGGGGGAGGATTATAAAATTATAAGTTTTCTAATCCCTTTTTAACCTTCTTTACTTTTTAGTGGATTAGGAATACCTAAAATTCAACCTTAGGAGGAGATCTGAAGGTTACTAAAATTTTTATATTTTTTATGCTTTTTATTAAGCTTTTCTATGAACCGAGTTTCCCAACCACTTTAGAGAATATTCCATTGGATAGCTGGGTCTATTCAAGTATAGAAGAGTTATATACCCAGGGATTTTTCCCTGAACTACATAAAAATGTAAGACCTTACACCCGTGGAAATATCGCCTCACACTTGAAAGAAATAAACTCCAGGAAGGAAAAAGGTGATTTAAACTTAACTCAGACACAATCTTGGATTATGGAAAAGCTTAATCAGGAATTTGAATATGAATTAAGAAGCCTGTCCGAAAATGAAAAAGAGGAACCAAAGAAACTTAAAGCTCTCCTGAATCCTATTTTATATCTGGTTAAAAATCGGTCTGAATCGAGTGGAGATGACTCCTCTTATGCCCGGGGGAAATTAGCTGTTGAAGGGGCTTTTCAATGGAAGAACTTCTTATTCAAGGATCGGGTTATAATCGATACTAAAGCTGAAAAGGAGAAAAACCTGTTTGGGCAGAAATGGAAAAGCGATTTAACCGGTATCTTTGACCAGGGATACCTAAAGGGAAATTTCAAATATTTTGAATTCCAATGGGGAAGAGATTACCTGCGCTGGGGACCGGGCTCAAAGGACTTTCTTTTGCTCTCCGGCTTTTCACCACCTTTTGATATGTTAAAACTTTCAGGTGAGATCGGGATTTTCAGATTTGATTTTTTCGCCACTGCCTTAGACGAACTCCTATTGCCGGATTCTGATTTCTCTGCCAGAAGGTATCTTTCCGGGCACAGGATAAATTTAAAGCTGAAATCCGGATTAGAATTAGGCCTTTCTGAAGTGGTGGTCTATGGTGGAGAGAAAAGAAAACTGGAGCCATATTATCTTAATCCCCTTTTCATCTTCTATGCTGAACAGTTCAATCATAATATAGATGACAATCTGCTCTGGAGCCTTGATTTTTCAGTGACCCGCTTTAAGAATAAAGAATTTTACGCTGAGCTTTTGATTGATGATTTCCAGTACGATTTCAAATCTGAACCTCAGCAAATAGGGTTTCTTTTGGGTGCAAAAACATCAGACCCTTTTGGTTTCTCTAAAAGTTACCTGACCTTAGAATATGCCAGGGTTAATACCTGGGTCTATGGACAGAATAAGCCCTGGAATATCTATACATACCGGGAGGTAGGGATAGGGAGCTCTTCAGGTCCGGATGCAGACTATATCTATGCAAATCTACTTTACCATTTTAACAAAAACTTACAGTTCTCTTTTTCATTCAAATCTAAAAGAAAAGGAGAAGGGAAAATCGTGGTTCAGCCCTCCCCCGTTCCAAAAAATGTGAATTTTCCTTCAGGAACAGTTGAAAGTACCAAGGATTTTATTCTTGAAGGAGTATTCCAGCCGGATCCTCATCTTTTTCTGGAAGGGATAATCGGATATACCCATATAAAAAACTACCTGAATATTTCTGAAGAAAAAGAAAATAACCTTTACTTTAAACTAAATTTCAATTATAATCTATGGAAGGAGCTCTGGTTCTAAATTGTCAAGTCTTACCCTTAAAGCCCCGGCAAAAATAAATCTTTTCCTTAATATATTGAAGAAAAGAGAGGATGGTTATCATGACATCTTTACCTTAATGCAGAAGGTTGCTTTATACGACACTCTCACTTTTTTCAAAATAAATGAGGGGATAATATTAAAAACTTATAATACCAGACTCCCCTTAGATCGAAGAAATTTAGCCTATCAAGCAGCTGAGCTGATTTTAAAAGAGGGAAAAGTTGCCCAGGGGGTAAAGATAATCCTCAAAAAAAAGATCCCCATCTCCTCCGGTTTAGGAGGCGGCAGTTCAGATTCAGCCACCACCCTTCTGGGTTTAAATCGATTATATAATCTGAATTACTCACTTAAGAGACTTCATCCCCTGGCAGAAAAGTTAGGCTCAGACGTCCCCTTCTTTTTATATGATCAAACTGCTGTAGCTGAAGGAAGAGGAGAGAGAATTACGTCGGTTAAAATCTTCACGGATTACTGGATAGTCTTAGTAACTTTCCCTTTTCAGGTCTTAACTTCCTGGGCATATCAGGATATTAGATTGAGCTTGACAACTAAAAAAGATTTTATTAATATGGAAAATCTTCAGAAAAAAGAAGGTTTTTTGGAGGCTTTGAATTTCTGGAGAAATGATTTTGAGGGAAAGATTGCCGAAAGATACCCTCAGGTTAGATATGCCCTTAAGCTTTTATTAAAACTTGGAGCAAAAAAATCCTCCATGACGGGAAGCGGACCCACCGTCTATGGAATCTTTGAGCAGGAACCAGACAAAGAGGAGGTGAACAGGCTTTTCAAAAGTGGAGATTGGCAGGTCTTTGTAACCCGTCCAATTCCTTAGCACCAAAGGTCCGAGAGGATCAACCAATTTTCCGGGGCTGGTATCCGCCTTAGGAGGATACAGCTCGTAGAGAGGTGAGAAGGTGGAAATCACAGAGGTAAGGATTACCTTAAGAGATGAGGAAAAACTTAAAGCATTTGCCAATATCACCTTTGATAACTCCTTTGTGATCAGAGGTTTGAAGGTTATCAATGGTAACCAGGGCTACTTTGTCTCCATGCCCAGCCGGAAAAGATCAGATGGCACCCATCAGGATATCGCTCATCCGGTAAACAATGAGATGAGGAGATTGATCGAAGAAAAAGTGTTACAGGCCTATGAAAGTGAATTGAAGACCCAGGGAGTTTGATTTTTCAGCTCTGACCTGCGGATTTTTTAGTATTGGGGCGTAGTCAAGTGGAAAGACACGAGACTTTGGATCTCGCATTCCCAGGTTCGAATCCTGGCGCCCCAGAAAATGCTGGTAGATGGTTAATAGTGGATAGTTGATATCAAGTTCCGCCAGGAGCTACTTCTGACGGAGATAAATTTCTTTAAGATGAAGAAGAGAATAATATTATTTTTTTTACTTTCATCATTTTTACTTACTTACTCCTGTATCAGGAAAAGAGAGATAAAAGTAGAGTCTGACAAGAATATTGTAGATAAAATAATCCGGGAATATGTCTCGGCTTTAGATTCGGCTGATACGGACAAACTTCTGAGCTTATATACCAAGGGCCCGGATATAATTGTAATTGGAACCGGGGATGAATTCTATGCGGGATATGATCAGGTTGAAAAATTTTATAAGGAGTTCAAGCTGACTCTTTCTCAATGGAGCAAGAGGCATTTCATCCTTTCTGAATTCGAGACGAAGCTCATCGATGGTATAGCTTGGTTTTCCTCTAAGCTGGACTTAAGTTTTGAACAGAAACTAAAGATAAAAGGTAAAACAAAAATAAAACTAATAGAGAAAAAAATCCGCTTAACCGGAGTTTTAATCAAAGAGGAGGGGAACTGGAAATTAGTCCAGACCCATATGTCCCTTCCCTCACTTTAAACCACATAAAATCTTATGCCAACCGATCTAAAATTAATCACTGGTAACTCTAATCGACCCTTAGCTGAGAAAATCAGCCAGTTCTTAGGTGTACCTTTGTCCCAGGCTGAAGTGGCAAGATTCTCAGATGGAGAGATAAGGGTAAAGATAAATGAAAATGTCAGAGGCGCAGACCTTTTCATCATTCAATCCACAGGGGCTCCAGCTGAAAACCTTTTAGAGCTTTTAGTCCTTTTAGATGCGGCCAGAAGAGCTTCAGCCAAAAGGATAACCGCAGTTCTGCCTTATTTTGGATATGCCCGGCAGGATCGAAAAGATCAGCCCAGAGTTCCCATCACTGCTAAGTTAGTGGCTAATTTGATTGCTGAAGCTGGAGCTAATCGGGTCTTGACGATGGACCTGCATGCCGCCCAGATCCAGGGATTTTTCGATATCCCCACAGATCACCTTTTCTCCAATCCGGTTTTCTACGATTATGTTATTAAATTAAATCTTTCTGATCTGGTGGTGATCTCTGATCTCGGTAGCATCAAAATGGTTCGTAATTTCGCCAAGAAATTGGGTTGTCCTATGGCGGTGATGGATAAAAGAAGGCCTGCCCCTAATCAGGCTGAAGTCTTAAATATCATCGGAGAGGTTAAAGATAAGAACGTTATCATCCGGGATGATATAATCGATACCGCAGGCACTTTAGTTGAATTCGCTTATGCCCTGGAGAGAAACGGTGCCAAAGATATTTACGCCTGCTGCACCCACGCGGTTTTATCTGGACAGGCTTTAGATAAGATAGAAAAGTCTCCCATAAAAAAATTAGCGATCTCCGATACTATCTGCCAGAATAAAAGAAATTTCACCAATAAGATCGAGGTGCTCTCCGTAGCAGAGCTATTTGGTGAGGCGGTAATCCGAACTGATAAAGAGGAATCAATAAGTTCACTTTTTGAATATTAACTGATTTTATGAACGAGAGTATGTGAAAGGAGTAAAAAAAGATGAAGGAGATTTTGCTTGAGGCTGAGAGAAGGGGTAAAACTGGTAAGGAGATTGCTAAAAAGTTACGAAAAGAAGGGTTGATCCCGGCAGTGCTCTATGGACCAGGAGACGAGCCTACCCCCTTGCAAGTTGAATCCAAATCGTTAGTTTCAATCCTGCGAACAGGTAAGGGTGAAAATGTCATAATCACCCTGAAAATCGATGGTGATAAGAACGTAACGAAAAAGGTCCTAATCCGGGAGATCCAGCACGACCCTCTATTAGGAAATATTTTACACGTTGATTTTCAACATATACTTCTGACCAAGAAAATTACAGTTAAAATCCCGGTTCATCTGGTGGGAATACCTGTAGGAGTCCAGACAGATGGGGGAATATTACAGCATGTTTTAAGAGAACTGGAGATCGAATGCCTGCCTTCAGATATACCGGAGAAAGTGGAGTTAGATGTTACCGCTCTCAAAATAGGCGATTCCATCCATGTGAAGGATGTAAAGTTAGAGAAGGTTGAGATATTATCTGATCCTGAAGGCTCTATTATAACTGTGGTGCCACCTACCATCTTCAAGGAAGAGGTAGTTCCTGCAGCTGAAGAGGTCAAAGAGCCCGAGGTTATAACTGAAAAGAAGGCTGAGGAAGGTGAAGAGGAGAAAGCAGAAGAGGGCAAGGAGACCAAGGCTAAAGAAGCTGTAAAGCCTGGTAAAGAGGCAAAAGCTGAGAAGTCCGAACACGGAGCCAGGGGAAAAGAAGAGAAAAAGGAAGAAAAAAAGAAGGGGGAGAAATAAAGAAGACAGCTTAGTTGTTGAGTATAAATTGGCTTCATGTCATTCTGAGGGAGTTCCCTAAGGGGACGACCGAATCCGCCTCAGGCGGATGTCGATTCTTCCCCCGCCAAAGGCGAGGTCAGAAAGACAGATGAGATTAAGGAGCATGAATGAAGGGGATCATTTTAGCTGGTGGGCTGGGTACCAGGCTTTATCCTTTGACCAAGATCACTAATAAACATCTTCTCCCGGTCTTTGACCAACCAATGATTTTTCATCCTGTTCAGACTCTGATCAATGCCGGGATAAGAGATATCTTGATCGTTACTGGTGGTAATAATGCTGGAGATTTTTTGCGTCTCTTAGGGAACGGTAAAGGTTTTGGGCTTAACCATTTAAATTACACCTATCAGGAAAAAGAAGGTGGAATAGCAGAGGCAGTCGGTTTAGCTGAGCATTTTGCCGAAGGGGAGAAAGTCTTGATTATGTTAGGAGATAACATAATCGAGGGGAATATCCAGAAAGCAGTAGAGGATTTTAAAACTCAGAGAAGTGGGGCTAAAATTCTCTTAAAAGAGGTCGATAATCCTAAAGAATACGGTATTGCTCAGATCAAGAATGGTAAGATTATAAAAATAGAGGAAAAGCCAAAAAAACCTAAAAGTAATTATGCGGTTATCGGCATCTATCTGTATGATAACCAGGTATTTGATATAGTTCGTACTTTAAAACCTTCAGGTCGAGGGGAATTAGAGATAACTGATGTGAACAATGCTTATCTCAAACAGGGAAACCTTACCTATTCCTTCCTAAAAGGTTACTGGCTCGATGCTGGGGAATCAATCGATGCTCTATTAAAAGCTAATAAAATCGTAGCTCAAAAAGGAGCGAACAAAAAGTATTTTTAGGGTTTAAAGATGATTCAGGGAGTAAGACAGAAAAAACTTAAAATCATCCCGGATGAGAGGGGAAAGCTGATGGAGCTTTTAAGGTCAGATGAAGATCTTTTCATACAATTCGGGCAGGTATATATGACCACTGCCTATCCCGGGGTGGTAAAAGGCTGGCATTTCCATAAGAAGCAGATCGATAATTTCATCGTGATAAAGGGGATGATTAAATTAGTCTTGTATGATAGTCGGGATGATTCCCCTACCAAAGGGGAGATCAATGAATTTTTCCTCGGAGAGGACAACCCGCTCTTAATTCAGATACCACCTCTGGTATTACACGGGTTCAAATGTATAAGTCCTGAAGAGGCGATCTGCATCAACTGCCCAACTGAAGCTTATAATTATCTTCAGCCGGACGAATATCGCATCCCTCCTCATACGGATGAGGTTCCCTATAAATGGGAAAGAAAGGATGGATGATGAAGCTTCTGGTCACCGGGGGGGCGGGCTTTATAGGCTCCAACTTTATCCATTATATTCTAAAAAATTACCCTGAATACAAAATCGTAAACTTAGATAAACTCACCTATGCCGGTAATTTAGATAACCTTTCTGATATAGACTCTTCTCCTGATTATAAATTTATCAAAGGTGATATCTGCGATCGGAAACTGGTGGAGGAGATTCTCTCACAAGATATTGATGTAATTTTAAATTTCGCGGCAGAAACTCATGTTGATCGCAGTTTGTATGATCCCAAAAGCTTTGTCCGGACTAATATTTTAGGCACTCAGGCTTTATTAGAGTCAGCTTTAAAGTTTAAGCTCAAAAGATTTATTCAGATCTCCACAGATGAAGTATATGGAAGCATAGAGAAGGGGAAATTTTTTACTGAAGAAAGTCAGCTTCTACCCAATAGCCCCTATTCAGCCAGTAAAGCCGGTGCAGATCTTTTAGTTCGGTCTTATTTTAGGACTTTTAAGCTTCCTGCTTTGATTACCCGCTCATCTAATAATTATGGGCCTTGCCAGTTCCCGGAAAAGTTGATCCCCTTGTTTATCACCAACGCCTTAGAGGACAAAGAGCTCCCGATTTACGGTGATGGACTTTATATCCGGGACTGGATTTATGTAGAGGATAACTGTATGGGTATGGATTTAGTCCTGCATAAAGGTAAAGAGGGTGAAATCTATAATCTCGGAGGCGGTGCAGAAAAAACCAACTTGGAGATAACAAATCTTATCCTTGAATATCTGAATAAACCCCAGAGTTTAATAAAACATGTCAAAGACCGACCAGCCCACGATAGAAGGTATGCTCTAAATTCCACTAAAAGCGAAAAAGAATTAGGGTTCAGACCGAAAACAAAGTTGGAGCAAGGGCTTAAAAAGACTGTGGAGTGGTATCTTAATAATAGAAGCTGGTGGGAAAAAGTAAAAAGCGGAGAATATCTTAAATACTATGAGAAACATTACCTGTCCAGAATGGATCCATTCGGACAAAGAGAAAAGGTATGAGGGTTTTAATCACCGGCTCCAATGGACTTTTAGGTCAGAAGCTGGTTAAAACTTTTTCTTCTGATCATCAGACCACAGGAATCGATCTCCAGATTGAGTCTTTCATTCCAGAAGAAAATTTTACTTATCAAAATCTTAGTATCTTTCAGACAGAAAATCTCGCAGGGTTTATTTATACTTTAAATCCAGAGGTGGTGATAAATACTGCCGCTTACACGGATGTAGATAATTGTGAGGATAACAAAGAGTTAGCCTGGGAAACAAATGTGGAAGGAGTAAAAAATCTTGCAGATTTATGCAGGATAATGAATGCTAAATTGATACAGCTTTCCACAGACTATATCTTCAGTGGTGAAGAAGGACCTTATTCAGAGGATGATACCCCAAATCCAGTTGGATATTACGGACTCACCAAATTAGAAAGCGAGAAGGAAATTTTCGAAAGGAAGATAGATTTCTTAATCGTTCGCACCAATGTGCTTTATGGAAAGGGCAAAAATACAAGACCGAATTTTGTCTTGTGGTTAATCCAGAAACTCTCAAGTAAGGAAAGAGTTAAGATAGTTACTGACCAGTATAATAACCCCACTTTAGCAGATAACTTAGCAGATGCTATAAAAGAAGCCATAGAAAAAAATATCTCCGGGATTTTGAACATTGCCGGAAGCGAATATCTTTCCCGTTATGATTTTGCTTTGAAAGTAGCAAAAAAATTTAATTTCGACAAAAATCTAATTTCTCTTGCCCTAACTTCAGAGTTAAAACAGAAAGCCCCACGCCCCCATAGAGGCGGATTAAAAATCGATAAAGCAAAAAAACTCCTTAAGACCGAGCTTCTGGATGTGGAGAAAGGGCTGGAGTATATAAAATAAAACGTAGGGGCACGTTGCAACTTGCCTTTACAGGATTTGTAGCGTCGGGCTTTACGCCCGACGAAAGAAAGTTTTCGTAGTATGATCTTTTCAGAGTCACCCAACCACCCCAGATAGATACTCGTAGACGAGTCTGAAGGCTTGGTATAAAAAAAATGCAAGGCTGAAAGCCTTGCCCTACTTAAGACTGAACTTTTAGATGTGGAAAAAGGGCTGGAATATATAAAATAGAAAGTTGGATGAAGAGAAGAATAGGATAGAGGACATAGGAGCGTATGACCATATGCCTCTTGTACTTCTGCAAGCTGTAATAATCTTATAAAAAATTCATTTTTTACTTGACAAATAAGTTCAGAATTGTTATAAAATAGTTGAAAATCAGAAAACTTTTTGAAGGTGCTTGATGTACTGAAAAGTTTTTTCTCTTATTCCTTTTCCACCAGAGGATAAAAAACGATTGGGAAAAATAGGACAGGTCACCAATTATCTCAACAAGATTTTATGAGTTCAAGTTACCTGGGGTTTAGAAAGGAGGTAATTATAATGTTTAAAAAGTGTGCAAGAATTAAGACGGGTTGTTTAGTTCTGTTGGTTGTTCAACTTATGTTTATTTGCGGCGTTGGGAATCTAAGAGCTAAAGCACCTCCAGAGAAAGAATATCCGGAGTTAGAATATCCAAGACACATTTTGAAAGTGTTGAATTCTTATTCAACTGATAGCCTACTGCATACATTAAAGTCAAAGAGTGGGTGGGACGGTTCACTTTTAAGACAATATTTCCACAAGGGAGGTTATGATCCTGAACTTGCAGATTTTGTGATTTATATTGATAGTACTGGTGAGGTAAGAGGATATGATCTTTTCCGGAAAGGGAAAAAAACGGAACATTTATTTGGTGCCAAACACTTTTTTGTGCTTATCTTTTCCGAAATAGACCTCAATACTGAAGTGACGACAGAGAAGGGAGAGAAAAAGGTAGCTGCTTTCGGCGTGAAATTGACGCCTTTAAATTACCCGAGAGACCCTGTAGAATTGGGCCTGTTAGGCTCAATTGAGCAAGTGTTGCCCTTTCATGCTCCTGAATCCAAAGAGGAGGTATTAAAATCTGAAGATAAGGAAATTTCGTTGGAAAGAATAAGCTCAGAAGATTCTCCATTATTGTATGCTGGAATGGGGAGCTTTACCCTTGAAAATAAGACAAAAAATAGAATTACAATCTGGCCTCTGAAGAAAGAAGCTTCTTTACAAATCAGCGTGAATGATGTGGACTTTGATAAATTGGTTCCCTGGCTTAAGGATCACCTCAAGCCTCAACCTCCGGAGATAACCCTGCTGATAAATCTGATGAAAAAACAAATCAAAGATTTTAAAGATAATTTAGAAGAATACAATAAACCGAATACCCTGGAGAAAGATAAAGAACAAATGAAAGAGGATATCGTTAAGGCCCTTAATGAATTTGAGAGATCTTATAAGGGTCATCTGAAGGATATAATCCCACATGGATCTCTTAAAGAAAATTCAGATATAAAAATACGAAGTCTTTTTTTCACTTTTGGTAATTATTCAAACTCCCGGCTTGGAGGAAGTATAGGATTAGTGAATACAGGAAGGGCATATCTACTTGGTCACATATATCTTAACCGGCCGTTAATACCTCCTCCGAGTGGAGGAAAATTCTTGAATAAATTTTCGATAAGCCTTTTTGCAGGAACAAAAATATATAAGACTGACGAATTTCTTAAGGATAACATTGTAGGACTTTCAATAAGGTATACGGTTGTGGGATACTGGGGGGGAGATTCTAGGGTACCCTGTAGAAGAAATAAAGTCGAAATCTTTAAACTATAAAAAGATAGTCTTCGGTATAAATTATATGTTTTGAGCTTAACTCTTTGACCAGCATAGACAAAGGATATCATCAAATATGTTGAGATTGTCAGTTTTGTAGGTCAAGCATGTCCATAGGACTGCTTGACAAAAACAACTCTCCGTGTGACCGTCGTATCCCCTGACCCGACAGGGGAAAGAGAACTTGCCAGATCAGGGAACCTGGCAAGCACCATAAGTTCTGCATCCATAGGATGCACTCCATAATCTACTTCCAATCAAACCTATACCTCTCTGAGACATATTTTAGAGCTTCTTTAGAGAGGGAGTTTTTCATCAGTTCATCTATCTCCTTAATCCTCCATCTCCAGAAATCTTTATCCTCCCAGGTAAAATCTCTGCTGGGCAGGACTTTTCTGGAACTTTCCCACTGGTCCTCTTCCATTTTCCACCATTGAGGATAGGCGATTTTAGTACCGAAGGTATTTTCATAATAACTCAAATTTGAATCTATCTGGCTCCCTGGGAAATGGGTATAATCACCATACTCCCAGAAAAGGTAATTTTCCTTTTTCTCCATCAACTTCTTCATAAAATCAATTGTTTCCAGAACAATCTGGTGAGTTTCACCAGGATGGTTGAAAATCAAATTAGCTCTGTGCATCACTTTTTTCTGACTGAGGGCAGATGATATCCCTTTAAAATATTCCAGATATTTAAGAGGTTTTCCTACTTTGTTCATAATTTGTAACATAGATGATGAACCGCTCTCTAATCCAAATTGCACCTCCACTTTTAATCCGGAAAGAAATTCCAGGTCCTCTTTATCTAAAAGGTTCGGGTGAGTCTCAATGGAAAACCAGAGATCAAACTCCTTTTTTACCAATTTTGACAGAAACTCCTTTCTCCATTTCTGATTGACCCCAAAACAGGAATCTGCTAAAGCCATAGAATAGGGCTTCAATTCACCTACCACTCTTTGAATCTGTTCCACAGCTTTATCCGGGCTCAGACTTCTCCATCCTCCTTTTCTTTTAGTCTGCTCCATACAGAAATTGCAGGAGAAGGGACAATCCCGGCTCAAATAAAGATAAAATGGAAAAGGGTATCTGCCCTGAGTATTCTTTTTCTTAGCTACTTCGCTCAAATCCAAAAAGGGGAAACTTTCTAAATCTCCAGTGCTTCCCGACAGGATAGTAGTATTTTCCTTTATTTCTACTTCCCCTCGACAAATCTTCAAAAGAGCTTCTTCCCCTTCACCTATCACTACAACGTCAAAAGGGGAACCAGAAAAGGTAAAATCCTCTGGCACTGCACTCGGATGATAACCACCTACGACTGTTATAGTTTGTGGATTGATCTCTTTCAAAAGAGATGCTACCACAATACAGGCTTGATAAGAAAGACTGGTCCAGCAGGAAAGCCCAGCAATATCAAAATCTATCTGGCTTAGCTTTGCTTTTGCCTTTTCCCTGAACCTCTTTATGTTCACTCTGCTGTTGGGTCTTCCTATCTCAGTTTCCAGGTCAAATATCTTCACCTCAAAATGTGACTTCAAAAAAGTGTAAAGATATAAAAGCTGTGATTTTACCTCTACCTTTTCAATATCCTGCGGGAAATAGAAGATCGAAGGAAAAAGTAGAAGGATTTTTGGAGGGTTGTTCATCTATTTTCTCTTAGTTCGAGCGAGAACGAGGAATAACTACTGGAGTATAAACCTTTCCTCATGTGGCTACGCCAGACGCCCAAAGGGCGGGCAAGCTCGTAGTCTCCGTTTCGCGGATAGGTTTACCAGTGTATTGATGATAAAGCTAAAGCTTTATACTCCAGTCCATTTTTGGTTCGATAAATCGAACGACTACATCTTCGTTGGGTCAGGGAACACGACGGCCACTCGTAGGGGAGCCCCTTGTGGGCTCCCGAAAAGCGGGAGGGGATAAACCCCTCCCCTACTTGTATTTTTTCTCCATCTCTTACAATTTCTTTTCCATCTCAATTCTATACAGACAATAGGGATTGTTAAATCTATTGCCAGAAGCACCCAGAGCAGTGGTGGCACAGCCACACCGGCAAAATCTTAGATGGGGGCAGTCTTTACAAAAACCTTCTGCTTTATCTGGAGAGAACTGGCGGTTATAGGAGAAAAGGGACATGTCCTCCCAGATATCCTTTAATGCTCTTTTTCTGATGTTCCCCTCCACACATTCTTCCGGCATGGAAAGGCACCCTTTTATATTTCCGTTACTCTCTATCCCTATCACCCTGCATCCGGCATAACATCCTAAATATGGGTATCCCATCCACAATTCCTGACCTAACTCTCCGTAGTAACCGATATTCTCTCCTACATCTATTCTTATCTTATTTTCATCTCTGATCTTTAATATCTTACGGGCAAGCTCAGGCATATCTTCTGGCCCCATAGTCCCGTCCCTCATTTCACACATCCTGCCGGTGAAAGTGGTCATCTGGATTCTCCACAAAGGGATCTTTATCCTCAAAAGGTCCTGATAAATATCCTCTAATTCTTCCAGATTCAATCTGGAAACCTGGGTTAAGGCACATACATTCTGATCACTTTCTTTTATCAATCGCAGAGCCTGATATGCCTTTTCATAGCTCCCTGGAGTTCGTCGGATCATATCATGAGTCTTTTGAGTCCCATCGAAGCTCACTCCTACCATCCCAAATCCAATCTCTTTGAAATCGCTTACCACTCTTTGATTCACGCACCATCCATTGGTTACCAATCCTAGCTTTATTTTTCTCTCTTTTAATCTTCCGGCTAATTCCCTCCAGTCTTTTCTTAAAAGGGGTTCCCCACCAGATAAGGTTAAAAATTCACAGCCCAGCTCGGCCAAATCATCTATTAATTTCAATGCTTCCTCTGTGGTAAGCTCATCTTCTCTTTTCTCACCGGCTGAGGTCCCGCAGTGGAGGCACCTCATATTACAGAGGAAAGTGATCTCCCAGACTGCGTTAGAAGGATATAATCTAAATTGACCCATAATCTTTCCTTTCCTATCCTGTTATCTGTGTCGGAGTTAACTTTTCCTTTTTTGTTTTAGTCGAGATTGACAGATTATCTCTAACATCTCATCTAAATTGTATTTCCAGGATTCGCAGTTGTTCTCCTGATCCAGCTTTCTCCAGACGATACGGTGGGGGCAGCCACCCATGCACAGGGGAAGGATGCTGCAATCCTGACAGCTCTGATTTTTGAACGGGTTCCAGTTAAGAAAATTGAAAAGGTTAGGATTAAAAGGATCTACTGAGGATTTAATATTACCACAGCTCCTCTCGCTTATGCCCACATCGTTGAAACATTTATACAGGGCACCCTCAGGGTCGATCAGATATGAATTCATACTCTGGGCACAACAGTAGGACATCAGAGGGGAGGGGATTTTCTCCAGGCTGAATCCCTTATCCAGAGCTATCTTATGTAAAGCATATTCTATCTTTGAAAAATCTTTATTGTCGTAGCAATTCTCCGCAATATTTATACAGACCTCGTTAGCGGCCTCCACATTACCGAAGAAAAGCTTTATTTTGTCCTGGAGGTTGTTATCTATCAGGTCATTATAAAGCTCTATGATATCTTCATCCTGAGTGGTTTTATCCACATTCACTCTTAAATTTAAGTCTATGAGATCTTTCATCTCTATCATATTTTTTAAGATAACCTCATAGCTACCTTTCCCGTTAGCTAAGGGTCTTCTCTGGTCATGAATTTTCTGAGGTCCATCTAAACTGATCTGAATGGAAGTTACGCTTAAGTCTTTCAATTTAGAAGCAACTTCTTTAGTTAAAAGGTATCCGTTGGTCATAATCCCGGAGCCATAGGCGATCTTATATTCCCTGCAGATATCCATAAAAGCTCTGCTTAATTCCTCAACTAAGTCCAGTCTGAGAAGCGGCTCCCCACCATACCAGGTGCAGGAAAAGGTCTTTATGGTTTTAGCTCTATCTTCCACAAAGTTTATCAGGGCATCCACTGTTTCAGAACTCATACTCCCTTTTTTGACCTCCTCAAAGCAATACTGGCATTTGAAATTGCAGGCCAAGGTTGGCGCGATGATAAGTCCGAGGCGGGAGGTATCGAACCGATCCAGCCTATTTTTTAGCTCCAGTTGTGCCACCTCATCCGTTTGGTCATCTATTAAAAAATGCCCCATCTTTAGTTTGGAAACCAGATCCCGATATATCTCGTTCTGGGATAATGAGTCCATTTCTTCTGGATGAGATGCTAAGTAACAATAATCCTGGTATTTGCTTGCCTCCATCAGTGCCAACCCTCCGGTCCAGGAATTATAAGCTATTACTTTACCGTCGCTTCTTGGAAGAAAATGATTATATTTGGAAATCTTCATAAAAGTCCTCGCTTTCCAATTATTTTTCTTTTCACACTGTCATACCCAATTTTTTAGGGCATTTCTTACAATCCTCCGGAAGGTCATCTGAGTTCACCTTCCTCCTGAAGTATCTGTATTTTTCTCCATTCCATAAATCAGCTATCCTTTCATAATTCAAATTCCCGAGAACCTCCTCAGAATAACAACAGAGCTTAGCCTCACCCTCTGATGAGACCCGTAGGTAAATCCAGGGCTCGATACAAAGCTCAGCCGAGACTTTCCTATCTATTTTTTCATTCTCTACAAAAGAGTTGGAATCAGTTGGAAGATAATAGACTGGAACAAAGGGGATTAAATGAACCCCTGATTCCTGAGCTGTCTTCAAAGCAACCAGAAATATCGACTTGGCAAATTCAGCATAGAGTGTTAAGGAATGCTTTCTTAAATTCTCATCTAAGAGGATTAAATCCTGAACCACCACCCGATCCACACCTAATCTGGAAGCTAACCTAACAAAGGCAGGTAATTCAATTATATTTTCCTTTATAGCCACGAAGGACAAAACTATCTCTGGTGAGTTTGTGTTTTCCTTTTTCTTCAAATCAATTAATTTCTGAATGTTTTCAGTTATCCTATCGAATTGATCGTTTTGAGCTAAAAGCTTATAAGTTTTTGCATTGGAAGCATTCAGGGAGATATTAAGGCTTATGTTCTCACATGAGACAAACTTCTCAATCCATTCACCATTTAACAATATTCCATTGGTTGAGACGGTTATTTCAATACCCGGAAAGTTCTCTACCACATAATCGAACATCCTCCCGTAATCCGGGTTTAAAAGAGGTTCCCCCCATCCATAAAGACCCACTGAGGTGGCATACTCGAGAGGCTCGCACAATCTCACAAATCTATCAAAAGAAAGGTCAGAATAATGAGATGAAGTCTGGGGGGAGCGGTCAGTACAAAAGATACATCGATTATTGCACTTTGTGCCCGTAGGGAGAATAACATTCACTGGAAAGGATTTAAGTATCTCTTTCTGGAGATCCCTTTCCTTTTCATTCAATTTATTGTTTTCTTCTCTAACCCTTATCTTGGTTTCTGTGCTATTCATCCATTAATGTTTTGGAAAATTTCCTAAAAAAATCGCTGGAGTGTATCCGCTGTCAGCATAGGCCTTACTCATGAAGCATAAAATAACAAATTTCAATAAACTTAAAGATTTGCACTTCAAGATTAACCCAGTAGCTTATTTTTCAAAGATCTCAACTCAGATAATAAAAGCAACCTACAGGATCTTCCTCTCCCCCCAGAGAGTATGGGAGGAGAGGAATTATTTGGATTAAGAAGTCCTACACCTCAATAATTGGAATGCCATACAAAGGCTTTATCCGGCAGAAAGTAGTGCATGGTTTATACTTCGGGCAGGCTCCGACTGTAGTAACCTCCTCCGGATCGATGAGATATTCCATTCAATTCACCTCCTTACCTCTTACGATTAATTTACTTTTCCAAGATTTATTCTTAGGAATCTGTAACAAAATTTCCCGTTCAATTATTAGTATACTCCTTTTGTCTTGATTAGGCAAGAGAAATCGCTCTTTTCTCTAAGGAGAAAGTATCGATTTCACATAGTATGAAGATACTGGTAAAACAATAATATCCTCTAAGCTCTGTTAAGTTTTCAAAAGCTACAAGCCACTTTGATAAAATCAAAGGCTTCCTTTCCCCCAAAGAAATATTTGGGGGAAAGGAAGAATCGTTACGGAAGAGTTCTTCATCTCAATCAGTAGGAACGCCGTACAAAGGCTGAGGCATCACCTTGCAGTAAGAAGTGCAAGGGAAGTAAGTCGGACACCCTACATACTTCGGACAGTGTCCAAGAGTCATAACCTCCTCAGGATTAATGAGATATTCCATTCAGCTCACCTCCTTTCTTCTAAGTTGTAGACCATCTTCAAGGGCTTTCCCTGAAGGTTTACTCGCAGAATATTGACTCTATTTCAAATTCCAAATTTATTAAATTTATGAAGGCGAAAGAATTTTTAAACCTCTTTAAAAAAATCAGCGTTTTCCCCCCAAAGGAGAGAAAAGAGCTTCCCGGAAAGTTTTTAGAGCCCAATATAATACAAACCACAACCATCGTAATCCAACTTTCCTTTTTAAATTATTTTATTTTCAAAGAATTATCCTGAAGCATTCATGAATAAAATTTCAAGGACCGCATTTGGAACTATACAACTTTTGTCTTGCTCCAGCAAGCGAATTTTTCTTTTCTAACCTATGCCTGGAGATAATTCTATTTAAAGCAATGATGATTTAGAATCAACTAATAAAATTCTGTGCTCCTCCATAAAAAAAGATCCTCTCCTCTCAGGAAAAGTATAAGAGGAGAGGAAGTATCTCTGCGCAGGAGTTCTACGCCTCAATTGGTGGAGGAACGCCATACAAAGGCTTTATCCTGCAGAAAGTAGTGCAGGGCTTAATATACAACGGACAGGCTCCACATATCGTAACTTCTTCTGGATCAATGAGATATTCCATTAAATTCACCTCCTTTCTTGTTTGATACAAATTCTCTTCAGCCAATTATCCTGAAGGTTTATCTCCAATCTCTATATTCAGAGTGAGTGAAAGAAGTGAAAACTCTCTATGAATCTCAAAATTAATCCAATGTTGTTCTAAATACTATATGTTTTTTTTGGAAGAAGCAAGAAGAATTTTCTTTTTTAATGGAAAAATTTATTCCTTCCTCTCCTCCCAGGAAAAGTATAAGAGGAGAGGAAGTATCTCTGCGCAGGAGTTCTACGCCTCAATTGGTGGAGGTACGCCATACAAAGGCTTTATCTTGCAGTCGGTAGAGCAGGGGACATAGGTCGGACAGCCTAAATACTTCGGACAGTGTCCAAAAGAAATGACCTCCTGTGGATCAATGAGATATTCCATTAAATTCACCTCCTTTCTTGTTTGATGCAAATTCTCTTCAGCCAATTATCCTGAAGGTTTATCTCCAAAAATATTAATCCACCATAAGAGAAATGAGTAAGTCCTTTTCGAAAATAACCAGAGTGAGCAAATTCGTTCGATGTAGTTTTAAATATTATATACTTTTTTTATGGCGTAAGCAAGAAAAAAAATTTTGAAAAAGAAAAAAAGATTATATCAAGATAATTGTGTAAATTCGTATATTGGCATATCCTCTTGTTGGTTTAAGACATGAGCTGTTAAACCATAGATAATTCTCTCTACGCTTCTGGAGTTATTAAAAGCTCTCATCGGGATTATTCTTCGTCTGAGTTCCTGGAGATACCTTTCTATGGGATTGTTGGTTTCCAGCAATGACCCAATAAAAATGCCTCTAATAAAACCCTATCCACTTGCCGCTGCCGACGCTGATATCGCTCCAACACCCTGGAATCTATCCCTCCTTCCCTTACCCGCAATATCAACAACCTCTCTATCCATCCATAACTGGTGAGTAAATCCCGAAGATAACTGCCATTCCCATATCCCTGACGAGCTTTACTCCGCTTATACTTATCACACCCCACCTTAACCTTTTGCTCTAATACCAATGACCGCTCTAATTGAAATCTGATAACCCTCTTTACCTCCCCTTGTATCTGCCTCCAAATACTCTTGACTCCTAACCAACGATTACCTAAATTATTCTATGACCCATTTGGGTCGCCTAGGGCATGTCCTCCTTTCTTAACTTTCCCTAATTGGATATGCCCTCTCTACTTACCTAAATCAACTAAAATTTACACAAAAGAATTTACATAATATTTTGTTTTTCTAAATACAAGACACAATATATCTTGTCTCTTTCATTTCCAGATAGGTATTATGTAAAAAGACGTAACTTCTCACTACAAAATTCAACTCAAAAAATTTTTGTACCAAATCAAGCAGAAGCGGAAAGTCTGGAGATTTAAAATAAAAAAAGTCCGCTTTCTTGGCGGACTTTTTTATAAAAACTATGTCGCTCAAATTTTATTTTCTTCTTCTTACGTAGTTAAACGCTCCTAAGCCTAAAAGACCGCTCCCCAGAAGGATTATAGTTCCAGGCTCAGGCTGGGCTATTAGATATCTCTCATCTACTCCAGTTATATTAGGAGCATCAGCCATAAAATTATCGTAGTGAACCACAACCTCTGGGGCATTACCGATCTGCCCGGCATTACCTGCTTCTAAGAAAACTCTAACAGGAGAGTTGTATCCTGTGGGAAGCAAAGCGCTACTGGCAATCTGCCAATCACTCCCTGAATAATAAGAAGCAGAAAGTACAGAACCAACTCTACTTAATCTAAATTTGCCACTGAAATCTGATGTGGTTGAGACAAATCCAGTTTGCCAGTTACCATCTACCATAAAATGAACCTCTTCATAATAATTAACTTGGTTCACGTCAAATTTCCGGTCAATTAGCATAGCAAAAGAATTATCTTTTGCCCAGATCCCGAAAGTGGCGGTGCTGAAAAAATCATCAAATTTAGTTAAATCGTAATCGACACTTGTAGTGAAATCTCCTTCAAGATTGAAATTAGAAGATAGTTGTCCTCTACCGAATCTTACACCTTCTGTTGTTCTTAAGTTGAGGTATCCATTTTCAACAGTAGCATATCCCCCATCATGCGAGTAATTACCCCACAGGGCTGGGTCAAATGTATCAAACATATCATTTAACAGGATCTGGGAATAGGATGAAGTAGCTAATAAAAGGATGATTGCTAAGCTTAAAACTGTTATTTTCTTTTTCATATCTCACTCTCCTTATCTAATTTTTCCATAATAAATACAAGCAATTAATATGCCAAAACCCTGAATTATGTTTAAATCCATAACTTATTGATATAAAACAAATTAAAAGTACCGATATTCGACAAAATTATTTAATCAAAATCTGAGGCTTTAAATATGTTCAATTTGCCGACAGACTCAATTCAACAAAATCGAGATTTTCGGCTTAACTCATTGACCATTAGAGGATTAAGGATTTGATTTTTTACGTTCAGACAAATGACATTTTTAATATTAATCTGACACAGGAAAAAATTACTTCTTTGATTGAAATATATTCCATTTTTTGACCATTGTTTATTCTTATTTCCAAAAACCCATAAAACCTTAATTCTTTAATATTCAAAAAGTTACATTCAAAATTTGTATAGTTATTTAGTGTAGGCATACCTTTTGCTGAAAATTTGAACAGAATGTAGTTAAGATTTTCAGGATGTTGCCGAAATGACTCAAAAGGATAAGCTATGTCCCAGGAAGGGGCGATAAAAAGCAAAAGAGCTTGTCCACTAAGAATGGACTCAAGCAACTTTAGCCGGATGCTAAAGACAAACTGCCGGAGAAGAAAAGGGGGGTTTTTCAAGTCATTTAGAATCCAGGATATTACTTAAACTGTTTTTTAATTAAAAAACAATTCTATGATCGATTTACATACACATCTTCTTCCGGGAATAGATGATGGAGCAAAATCTATGGAGGAAGCAATCCAGATGATAAAAGAAGGAAGGGATATAGGGATAACTGCAATCTGCACCACACCCCATCTTTCAACCAATTTTAAGAAAACTAAAACGGAAAAAGTTGTAGAGATTTTCTTAAAACTTCAGGAAAGAATGGCTCAAGAAAAAATTGATATCCAGCTCTATTTAGGAAGCGAGATAGATTTGAGGGAGGATCTTAGCTCAATGAAAGACCTCCCTTGCTTCTTCCTGAATCATACTCAGAAATATTTATTCCTGGAACTCCCCTTAGGAGAATTCCCTTCCTTTACAGAGAGGATACTTTTCTCCTTACTGATAGAAGGTCTATCTCCAATTCTGGCACATCCGGAAAGAAGTTTAAATCAAGAAATTGACTTTGAAAGATTAGGGAAGTTAAAAGATTCAGGAATTCTAATCCAGCTTAACTCTGGTTCCCTTTTAGGAAGTTTCGGCAAAAAAATTCAAAAGTCAGCTTTGAAATTATTAGAAAAAGATCTGGTGGATCTGTTAGCCAGTGATGCACATGACTCAAATAGCCGACCTATAACCATTCTATCAGCAGCTTTTAAAAGGATAAAAAATGATTTTGGAGAGGAAAAAGCAAGAGTACTTTTTGAGGAGAATCCCAAAAAAATCCTTCAAGCGGAAGATATCGAAAGAAAAATGAGAATAAAATACTTCTAACCAAGGTGGTAAAAATGAAAAGAGTAAAAAAGTTAATCAGCCTGGGCTTGGTAATCTATCTATTCTTTTTTCAGGTATCGAATTTAGTCTGGGCTCAGGTGGAAGAAAATAAGGAAACTTTGAGAAATACTGGCTCGAGCTATTTTCTTGCTCCCGGAACTAATAACCAGCTTTTAATCAAAGTGAATGTCTGGGGTGAGGTATTTAAGCCAGGGATAGTGGAGGTGCCGGATAATACCGATCTGCTCTCTCTGCTTTCCATAGCCGGAGGACCGACTGAAAATGCCAGGCTCAGCAAAGTCAAAATCCTAAGACATTTTTCCCAGAACAAAACCATAACCGTGAATGTCAAGGATTGTGTTCGAGATGGCAAAGCTGAAGAGATACCTTTAATCAAACCGGGGGATACAGTTATAGTCCCTCGAAACAGCTTCCATACGGTTACAAAATATATAACCTTTGTCTATAATTTGGCAGTTATAGCCAGCGTGATTAAACTTTTTACTCAATAAAAGGAGTTATCCATTGGAAGAGCAAAATAGAATAGCCCAGATACAAAAAGAAATTTCCTTTCAGGACTACCTGATAATCCTGAAGAGAAGAGGGTGGATCATAATCAGTTCTTTTTTAATAATCCTTCTCTCTGCTGGAATCTTTTCTTTTACTGTTCAACCGGTCTACGAGTCCTCTACTACCTTGATGATCGAGGAAGATGGAGGGATGAAGAAAGAGATTTTTGAGATCTCCTCTTACTTAAAGCAGGAGACGATGATCAAAAACCAGGTAGAGATACTTAAAAGTCGAACCCTGACTGAATCGGTTCTTCAGGTCCTTTTATCCTCACCCTATAAAAGGATCTGGGAAACAAAAGTTATAGGGAAAAGAGCAGACAGGATCAAAAATAACGATATGGTCTTGATCCTGCAGAACAATATCAAGGTCGTTCCTTTAAAGGAGACTGACATAATTCAGGTCAAAGCAACTGCCCCGAACCCTGATCTGGCAGCATTTTTAGTCAACACTATTGCAGAAGAATATTATAAACAAAGTCTCCAGATCAGCCGGGGTGAGATCACCGAAGTGCGTCAGTTTTTAGAGGAACAGCTCTCGAGCATCCAAAAAGAGTTGCAGCAGGCCGAGGAGGCTTTAAGAACATATAAAGAGCAAGAAAAGGTTGCCGCCCTACCTGAAGAGACGGAAGAGCTGGTAAAACAGTTAGCTGGTTTTGAATCTATGTATAATGAAGCTAAAACCGATCTGGAAGCTAATCAGAAAAGGCTGTCCTATATGCAAAACCAGCTTTCGGAGAGAAAAAGCCATTTAGTGGAAGATGTTTCTCAGATCTCCAGTCCTTTGATAACTCAACTACGGCAGGAGATGGCAAATTTGGAAGGGATGAGAGCAGGATTTTTAGCCCAGGGTTTCCCGGAAGATCATCCCAAGATGGTAGAAACAGTCAATCGAATAGAGGATATAAAACAGAAGCTCATACGGGAAACCACCCAGTTAATTTCTAAAGAGCTTTCTTCTTCGGATCCTTTAGCCTATTCCCGGGAGTTAGTGGAGAAGATTTTAACCCTGGATATAGAGATCCAATCTTTAACTGCTAAGTCAGAGGCATTAAAGAGAATTGTGGATACCTACTCAAATAATCTCAACACCCTGCCGGAGAAAAGCCTTAGATTGGTCCGTCTGGAGAGAAATGCCAAAGTAGGAGAAAATATCTTTTTAATGTTAAAGGAAAAATACGAAGAATCACGCATAAAAGAAGCCGGACAGATCGGAAGTGTGAGGATCATAGATAAAGCTTTACCTCCGGAGAATCCCATAAAGCCTAAGAAGAAGATAAACATTCTTTTAGGTGCGCTCCTGGGGCTGGGATTAGGATTGGGAATGGCATTTTTTGTGGAAAGGCTGGATAATTCCCTAAAGAGTATAGAGGATGTGGAAAGAGCTGGTCTTTCGATCTTAGGCTCGATACCTCTGATAAAAAGCAGTAAAGATAAAAAATCAAAGAAAAAAGAGGAGAAGTCTGAAGACTATCAGATAAAGAGAATTGCCTCGAATTTAGTAACTCATTTTGAGCCAAAGTCACCTATCTCCGAGGCTTATCGAACCTTCAGGACTAATCTGCAATTTGCCAGACTTGATTCACCCTTGAGGACTATCCTGGTAACCAGCTCAGGTCCAGGCGAGGGTAAATCTACCACAGTAGCAAACTTAGCCATAACTATGGCTCAGATGGGAACCAAAACTCTTTTAATCGATTCGGACTTAAGGCGTCCGGTCTTACACTCCATTTTCAGCCTCCAGAGAAACCCGGGATTAACCAACTATCTGGCAGGGAATGTTCCTTTAGTAGAGATAATCCAGCCAACTCCTATAGAAAACTTAAGCGTTTTAACCTGCGGGGTCCTACCTCCTAACCCTTCTGAGCTTTTAGGTTCCAAGAAAATGAAAATGCTTTTAGAAGAGCTAAAAGAAAAATATGAGATAATCTTGTTTGATTCACCGCCAGTAATAGCAGTAACTGATGCCGCAGTGTTATCGACTTTATTAGACGGAGTGGTATTAATAGCATCCTCCGGACATACTTCCAGAGAGGCAGTAGCGAGAGCGACCACCCTTTTGCAGAATGTCAATGGCAGGTTAATCGGCGGAGTACTGAATAAGATAAAAGTGGAAAGCGTGTATGGCTCTTATCACTATTACTACTATTACCATTACTACGGAGGGACCAAACAGAAGAGGAAAAAGAGGACGGGAGAAGAAATAAAAGTTTCCTGATTCTAAAAATAAGGGAATGAGTATGAAAATCGGGATACTGGGAGGTGGTCTTACCGGCTTGACTATTGCCTCACAGTTAAAGGGAGAATTCGAGGTTTTAGAGAAAAATTCTGAGTGCGGAGGCTTATGCCGAAGCCTGAAAGAGGATGGTTTCATCTTCGACTATGGCGGAGCTCATATAATCTATTCTAAAAACAAAAGCTCAATCGATTTTATGTTGAAGATGCTTGGCAAGAACTGGCATTCAGGAAAAAGGAACAATAAAATCTATTATAAAGGACATTTTGTCAAATACCCTTTTGAGAACGGCCTTTCAGACCTGCCAGAGCAGGATAATTTCGAATGTATCTATCATTATTTGAAAAACGATTATCCCCCACCTTCTAACTTCAAGGAGTGGCTCTATTACACTTTTGGCAAGGGGATAGCAGAGAAATATCTTTTGCCCTATAATAGGAAAGTATGGAACACAGAGCCAGAGGAGATGAGCCTTCACTGGGTAGAAGGTCGAGTTCCCAAACCTCCATTAGAGGATGTGATAAAATCTGCCATTGGAATTTCCACTGAGGGCTATACCCATCAGTTGAATTTTTACTACCCCAGAACTGGTGGAATTCAGGCTTTAATTCAAGGGATAGAAGAGCAAGTTGAGAACAAAATAACCAAAAATTTTGCAGTTAAAAAAATATCCAGAGAAAAAAACGGGTGGTATATTACGGATGGGAATGTCCAGAAAAAGTATGATCGTGTGATTTCTACAATCCCCATATTTGACCTTTTGAAAGCTATAGAGGATGTTCCAGATGAGGTTAAGACTGCATCCTCTCGACTACAGTATAATTCGCTCATAGCAGTCCTCATAGGGCTGGAAGGCAAAAATCTTCCTTCTTATACTGCGGTTTATTTTCCGGATGAGGACTTGAAATTCAACCGAGTCGGGTTTCCTCACGTTTTCAGCTCTAATAATACACCCCCTGACCATAGTTCATTCGTGGTTGAAATAACTGCTAAAGAAAACGATTCCACCTGGAGACTCTCAGACGAAAAACTTTTGGAGCATTCGATTCAAGGTCTTTCTAAATGCGGGCTTTTAGATTCAAACAAGATCTGTTTCAAAAAAGTGGTCAGGTCAAAATATGCTTACGTGATTTATGATAGAAATTACCTGAAGAATATCGGGATTGTAAAAGATTATCTAAAGATGCTGGGAATAATCCTCTGCGGGAGATTTGCCGAGTTCGAATATCTGAATATGGACGCTTGTATTGAGAGAGGAAGAAATTTAGCTGAGAAGATAAACTCTAATTTAGTAGAGGAGGAGCCTTCCTCTATTTCAAAAAAAGGGGGGAAATTCTTATGAAAAATGACATGCTGGAGATTTTAGCTTGTCCAAACTGTCCAGAAGCTTCGCTGGATTTGAAAATCTTTAATCAAGAAAATAGCGAAATAACTCTTGGTGAATTGAGTTGCCCTAATTGTAAGGAGACCTATCCCATTCAAGATGGCATTCCCAGGATGGTTCCCCGACCGCAAGGAAATTTTGTTGAAAAGAAAAATCAGAACCTGAAGCATTATGAGGTCCGGGATGCAAATATCACCTATTATGACTCTGTGGCAGAAGTCTATGAAGACGAAGTAGAACAGGCAATTCACCAGCACGATTTCAACCAGAGAAGAATGGACCAGATGGTGAAAAGCTTATCTGAGAAAACTCAAAGAGAATTATTTTTAGACTTGGGGTGTGGTACCGGGAATGTCTTGAAATTCGGGAAGAAGTATTTCAAAAGAGCGATTGGAGTTGACATCTCTTTTAATATGATAAAACAAGCCAGACAAAACGGCTTAGAGGTTATTCAGGGTGATATTCTATTTCTCCCCTTTAAGTCTTCACTCTTCAATGTGGTCTCCATTTTTTCAGTGCTGCATCATATATATGATTATAACCAGGTTTTTGCCCAAATTCACCGTCTCCTTAAGAATGGAGGCTACCTTTATTCGGACTGGGATCCTACTAAAAAACCATCACCCGATAGTAGAAAGTTCTCCTGGGGGATATATCAGCTTGCTCATAACCTATTCTCAAAAACGGAAGCAGTTAAAGAAAGACTTAAGTTTCTTTTCAAAGAGAATAATTCCAAAACAGCCCCTATCAACTTTCTGGAAATTAGGCCGGATTTAAAGGAGATCAATGCTAAAGCTGAGTTTCATAATATAACTGAAGTGGAGAAAAGAGGAATCGACTTCCAGAAGGTGAAAAATCAGCTTGAGCTACAGGGCTTCTGTGATATTCACCCTTCCTATCATCAATCCGGCTTGTCTCTGGACCAGTTGACCGGGGTGCCTTTCTTGAAGAGTAAACTCTTGACTTTTTTAGGATTCGACCCTGAGCCATTTTTAGAAAACATTTTAATCCTGGCTACAAAAAAAGGCAATCTGGAAAAAGCTTTACCTGTGTTTTTAGAGAAATGTGAGAAAAAGTAAAACAAAATCTTTATTTGAAAGAATATCCATCAATCAAAATCGGGAGTGACTTGGAAAAAGAGGCTTTAGTATTAAAGGAACAAGAAAAAAAGAAGGATAAAAGCAGAGCCAGGGTTATCCTGAAAAACTCTGGGGCTTTGGGTCTTTCTACAATTCTGGGCAAGGTATTTTACCTCCTGCTATTCGTTTTCATTGGTAGATATCTTGGACCAAACGACTTGGGTAAATTCACTTTCGCTTTGTCTTTTATTGCTATGTTTATGGTGATGAGTGACTTAGGATTAAACCTCCTCACGGTAAGAGAAGTGTCTAAAGACAAGCGCTTGACCAGTAAATATCTGAATAATATCGTGGTCTTTAAAACCGTTTTAGCCTTTTTAGCTTTTGTCCTGGTGATGTTGTTTGTGGTCATCCTGGGTTATCCAGAGAAGACCATAAAGATAGTCTTTCTTTTAGCCTTAGCTACCTTCTTCTCTAATATCTCTACTGGGATCAGATGGATTTTTCAAGCCTATCTAAAATTAGAGTATGACTCAGTTTTAAATGTTGTTCAGAATATTCTTGGTTTTGTCTTAGGTTATCTGTTCCTAAAACTCAACTGGGGACTTTATGGAATAGGATATAGTCAGATTTTTGTATGGATTTTAATTTTGATTTCCGCCTGGGTTTTAGTTTCCAAAAAATTCACCCGCATAAAGTTTGAGTTTGACTTCGAGTTCTGGAGAAAGCTTTTAAAAAACTCTCTCCCCTTTGCCTTAATGCTGGTTTTCACCGGCTTGTACTTAAATTTAGATACAGTCCTTTTGTCATTTTTTAAAGGTGACCAGGCTGTGGGAATATACAATGCAGCCAATCGTTTAGTCTTAGCAGGAAAGATGATCCCCGGAGTCCTGATAGCCTCGTTGTTCCCTATGTTGTCTGAGATTTCGAAAAAATCCAAAGAGGAATTTAACCGTTTATTGGGAAAATCTTTGACTTTGATGTTCTGCTTAGCTTTACCCATTTGCATCAGTATTACTCTTTTAGCTGGCAAAACGATAAATCTGCTTTACGGGGAAAAATTCTCAGGCTCAGTCCCTGCTTTGCAGATACTCATCTGGGGCTTATTCTGTATGTATTTAAGCTGTGTAATAGGGTATAGCCTGATAGCCAAAGGGCATCAGAAAATTAATACTACAATCACCGGGATAGGTTTAGTGATTAGCCTTTTGCTCAACTTTTCTTTGATTCAAAAGTTTAGTCACCTGGGAACCAGCGTTGCCATTTTGACCACTGAATTTTTTGTAATGATAGCTGGGATGTTCTTTGCAAGAAAGCTATTGGGTTTTGATTTCAAAGTACTTCTAAATCCGGTTTTAAAAGTTGTATTCGCTACCCTGATTATGAGCATAGCCTTATATCTGACCAGGGGATTAAATCTCTTTATCTGCACCGGAGCCGGGATTTTAAGTTATCTCGTGATCCTTTTCTCTATGCGGGGTTTATACGGTTATGATTTTTATAAATTGAGAGATTTAATCTTAGCAAAAACAGGATAAAACAGAGGAAAAAGTTGTCAGAGGAAAAAAGGGTCAGCGCTATCGTGGTAAACTGGAACGGGATAAAGTTCTTACCGATCTGCTTATCATCTCTTTTTAAGCAGACTTATAAGAACTTAGAGGTGATAGTGGTCGATTGCGCCAGCAAGGATGAAAGCGTTTCTTTCATCAAGAGTAACTACCCCTTGACTAAACTAATCGAGTTAAAACAGGATTTCGGACCGCCCCATGCCATAAACGTAGCGGCCAGAGAAGCGCAAGGGGAATATATCTTGATTTTAAATAACGATGTTTTTCTACCTGAGAATTTAGTGGCTGAGATGGCATATGAACTCGAAAAAGACGAGTATTGCGTAATAAACCCCATACAGCTCGATTTTGATGGCAATTTTATCGGAGCAGGGTATCCAGGTAGAGATTTTGGCTTGCAGAATTTTCTCAAATCTGAGGAATACAAACCGTTTTTCTCCTGCACTGCCTGCTGCCTGGTGACAAAGCGAATTGTGGAAGAAAACTCATTTAATGAGCTTTTCTTCTTGTATGAAGATGTCGAATGGGGCTGGCGTCTGAATTTAATAAATGTCCCGCCTAAACCCTTGCTTAATTCTTATTTCTTACATAAGAACGCTGGGACCGTGGTGAAGGGCTCTGGGAAACAGGAGAAAATGGCGATCTATAGCTTTCTGGCTACCCACTATATATGTTTCAGAGTGAACTCCTTGATTTCACTTCTGCCAAGCATTGCTTTTACTCTGTTGAAAAAATCTTTTCAATTATGCAAAAGGGACTTCGCTCTGCTTAGCTCATTTGTCAGTGGCATATATCAATTTGTCAAATGTCTTCCCGCACTAACCCAATGCAAGCGAAAAGTGCAAAATGAAAGATTAATAAAGAGCGACCTGCGGATTTTGAAGAAAATAATCGGGAGTTCGCTTTTTTTGAATCAGCTTAAAAAGCATTGGCAAACATGCTTGAGGAATTTGATGGAAAAAGAGATTCAGGCAAATATAGACTACATAAATAAGGAATTCCAAGTATGATGACTGATTTTCTATTAATAGTAGTAGTCTCTTCGGTTATCTTTCTCTGGGTGGGCAAAAGTTTCAAGAGGGTGGTTCTCTTTTTGGCATTTTTTATCCCATTTGAAGAGTTCGTCTTAAAGTTTATGCCAGTTTCAGATGAACTTTACTCCCTTTTAAGGTATGGGAGTGAAATTCTGTTACTTACCACATTGGTAGCTTTAATTATTAAAAAGATAATTGAGAGGAAGCCTTTTGTCAAGACTGCTGTGGATATCCCCGTTTTGCTTTTTGTTTGTGCTACCTTCTTATCCGGTCTTTTGAATCAAACTCCACTATTAGAAATTGTTCTTTTTATAAGGATACTTCTACGATATTATGCCCTGTATTTCCTTTTAGTAAATATTGAGCTGGATGAAAAATTTACCAAAAAACTTATATATGGAATTATGACCATCGTCACTCTTCAGTTCTTTATAGGACTGACCCAGATTTTTATTGGAGCTCCTGTAAATAAGATCCTTTTACCGAGACCAACCAGCTTAACAGTGGGAAGCTATACAAAAGACTGGCTCCTCTTACGAGGATTAAGGGAGAAGGGGTATCTGGCTTTTGGTACTTTTGGCGACCCGGTGAATCTTGGTTTATTCATCTTTGTAATCCTCGTTGTCATTTTAGGAATCTATTTTATGTGGAGAAAACCAATCAAGAAGTTGTGGTTATTTTTCCTATTATCTTTTTTTACCCTTCTTTTCACTTATTCTGTGGGTTTGATATTTACTTTATTTGTAAGTTTACTCTTTATAACCATAATAAAAAGAAAGTGGACTCTAATTGTAAGCAGTTCCCTAATAGTTCTATTATTCTTTCTAATATTGACTTTCTATCCAGCCGAGTTTGCGGAAGTAGCTACATCACACTATGCAGTTTCACCTTTTAAAAATTTCTCTGCAACTTTTTCGACTACGTTTATAGAAAGCATTCAAAAGAATAGACTTTTCACGCTTATAGAAGTTCCTAAGGTAATCTTATCTCAATCTCCTCTGTTTGGTTTCGGCCCTGCGTGGCATTTAATCAAAGATAGAATCTCGAGTTATTGGTTAGGAGATGTTTACTGGGCCCAAATGCTTGGCCAGGTCGGAATGATAGGGCTTTGGGCTTTTTTGTGGATAATCTGGAGATTTTATAAGGTTGGGTTTAATGTTTATAAAAATTCAAATGACCTTTTGAAAAAGGGGATTGCACTGGGATTTTTAGGGGTAATCGTTGGGGTCTTTTTTTACGATTTCATCGGAGCGGCTTTGGAAACCCGACCCTTAGCTTTTTATTTCTGGCTGTTTGCTGGGCTAATCGGAAACTGGTCAAAATCTATACCGGGAAATGCATTATGAAGAAGATATTGATAGGGATTGGTTGGAAAATCAGGAGTTTAAAGGAGGATGACTCCAAGGAAATACCATGCAGATTTCCTTCTGCCAGATCAGAAATAAGTTTTTTTCAAATGATTATTTGAGTAGAATTCAACTATGATAATTACAAGTAAAAGAATAAGGAGAGGTTATGGAGTTTATTGATTGTGATGTCTGTCATGGTGCAGAAACCAAGCCCTTGTTCAAAAAACAAAATAATAAGGGCAGAGACTACTTTCTGGGACCGATTGTAGTCTGTAAAAAATGTGGCTTGGCTTATGTTAATCCTCGTAACGAAGACAGATTAGAAAAAGGTACTGATCTGAAAAAGCCGAATCGAAAACAGGAAAATACCCAGATTTGGGAACCATTTATAGAAGAAGAAAGATGGAAAAAGAAAGATTTTGCTGATAGACTGGTAATTATTAAGAAATATAAAGCTGGAGGTAAACTTCTGGATGTGGGTTGCGGAATTGGGTTTTTCCTACAAGTGGCGCAGCAAGATGGTTTTGAAGTAAAGGGAGCGGATCCTTCATTTTTGGTGTCGAACTATGCGCGAGAGAGATTAGGCTTAGACGTTTTCACTGGCACCTTAATGGAAATGATGAGCCCAAAACAGAGTTTTGACATCATAACTTCTCTTCATGTTTTAGAACATGTTCCTTCTCCCTCCCAGTTCCTTGCGGAAACGAGGAGGATACTTAAAGATGACGGAATTCTAGTAATCGAGGTTCCGAACATGAATAATTTACTCGCTAAAGTCATAGGATTTCGCTTCAGATCCTGCTTTGATTGTGCTCAACACTACTATTATTTCACGAAGAAAACTTTAAGACTTCTTTTAGAAAAAAATGGATTTGAAATATTAAAAGAAAAATGGGTCGGGAGAAATATGAGTGTCGAATGGTTTATAAGGACACTAGAAAGAAATAATAGCATAGCTTCAAAAATTGCCAAATCGGTTATTGCCTTTTTAAAACTAGGAAGAAAAACTATAAGAATTAACATAGGGGATAAAATATTAGTCGTTGCTAGAAAGACACCAAGTGGGAAAGGATTAGATTTGATACAGACATCTAAAGAAGGTTCCATTTCCGTTGAAACACTTATAGAAATAAGTAGTTAAGAATTGAAATACAAAAAGTTAGGTTTTCCGGTGTTAAAATGATTAAAGTTTTTGACATATTAATGGTGGTTGGCTGGGAAGTCCAGAGTTCAAAAACGGATGACCAAAGAAAATATCCGGCTGATTTGCTTTTACCAAACCGGAAATACTGGTTTTTCAAGCACTGGCCCGAAAGAGATTTAAAAATAGAGGTTATGGGTTATAGGAAGATACCTTTATTGAGTAAAATCGAGAAAAAGTTTTTGCATTTTCACTTTTTCCAGTCCTTAAGGATTTTACATAAGATGAAGAAATATGACCTGGTGATTTTCTTTCATTCGCAGATAGGGATAGTCCCAGCATTATACAAAAGCATTTTTAAGATAAAGACGCCGCTGGTGCTTATCGACGTTGAAGGTCTGGGAAGAAAAAACAAATGGTATCATTTGCCATTTATAAGAAAAGCCATCTCTGGTATAGATTATCTCTTCTATTTAGCTTCAATTCAAAAAGAAGATTACCAGAGATATTATCCTGAAATCATAAACAAAAGCGATTTCCTTCCTCTGGGCATAGACCTGACCAGATTTTCTTGTAATGGAGCAAGGGAGGAAGATTATATCGTTTCCATAGGCTATCAGGGTCCTGATTTCAGAGACTGGAAAACTTTGATCAAAGCTTATAGTCAGTTGAATACTAAAACCAGGCTTTTGATTTTAGGAAGGGAGAAATTTGAACCAGAAGAGATCGGGTATGAGAAAATCCCGGAAGGGGTAGAATTCTTGGGGAAAACAGATTTGGTGAAATTAAATGAGATAATCTCAAGAGCTAAGTTCGTGGTATTACCATTCCCGGAAAGAAGACACGCCTATGGACAGATGACACTTTTAGGTTGTATGGCTTTAGGAAAAGGGGTGATTGTTTCCAAAGTCTCAAGTGTAACCGATTATCTGAGAAATAAAGAAGATGGTATTTTGGTTACCCCCTGTAAGCCTGAAGCTTTAGCAGAAAAGATGCAATTCCTTTTAGATAATCCGGATGTAACAGATGAATTAGGCAAAAAAGCCAGATCAAGAGTGCAGACCAGCTTGTCCGAACCTCTTATGGCTAAAAAGATTAGAGAAGCCCTGCAAAATAGAGGGCTAATCAGAAATTCTTCGCCTTTTGACTCGAAAATCCTATCACCATCTGAAAACGTCCTGCTTTTAGGCTTTGGATACTGTCTCCATCGTAACACCGGAGATAAAAACTTCTGGACTGGTCTTTCCAGAGAGCTTTCTTCAGAGTTGAATAAGTTAGTTATAGTCTCAGTCAATTCCTCCTCAGTAAAATTTGAACGAGAAGGAAATATCTACCTGTATAATGTCCCGCTATTTCATCATAGAAAGAAGGATGACCAAAAGCGTTTAGGCACACGATTTCTCAAATATTCCCCCTGTCTGAGGGTTCTGCAAAGGTCTGTTACACTGTTAAAATTGGTCCCATTCTTAAAGAAGCTGGTAAAATCGCACAACATTCAGGTAATCCATCTGATGGATAATTTTGGATTTTTGACCCGGCTGATTAAAAAAGCTTTTCCCGAGCTTAAAGTGTATGCCACAGCTATCACCTATAATATCCATAAATCTCCTTTAAAGCTATATTCCCTTTATCAAAGAGTAATTTTTGGAGAAATGGATAAGGTTGTGGTCAGCTCAAAGGCTTATAAAGACAAATTAATTGAACATGGTTTTTCAGAGGAAAAACTTCAGGTCATCCGTTGGGGAATTCCTGTTTCAAATGGAAAAGAGAAGATGCCAGAGAATGGAAAAACTTATCGCCCAAATAAAGTAATCCTATGGACGGGGTTCACCCAGCAGATAAAGAAAGAAAGCTTTTATCTTTCCTTATCCATTGCTAAAAACATAATAAGAAGAAATCATTTAGTTGATTTCATTTTCGCCTTTAAGCCGGAATGTTTTGACCAAGAGTATGTAAATTTCAGGGAGGAACATATCCAGGTTTTAACTACCAAACCTGAAAATTTCCAAAATCTATTACTGGAGGTTGATCTTCTGCTTGCCCCCATTGGAAATTACCGGTCAACTGTAGCACCACCTTTGACCTGGATAGAGTGTATGAATTTTGGGATACCTGTTATAAGCACACCGGTACCTGGAGTAGATGAGATTCTTATCCACAACCAGACCGGTTTTGTGGCTAAATCTAAACAGGAGTTAGAGGAGCTAATAGAAAGGGTCTTAGAAGAAAGAGATTTGCTGACAAAAGTATCAACCAGAGCAAAAGAATTTATCAAAGAAAAATATAATTTGACAAATATTGCCCAGGATTACTTGAGATTGTGGAGGGAAAATGGAACAGCTTTCCTATCCAGCTAAAACTGCCTATCAGTCACAAGTAGCGGCTGAAACCTATGACCAGATCAGATTTAAAAATCTAAAAGGTAAATTCTTGGATAAGAGAGAGAAAAAGATCATAGGAAAATTTCTAAAAGACCTTCCTGAAGGTAGCCTGGTTTTAGATTTGGCTTGTGGAACCGGGAGGATAACCGAATTCTTGTTATCTAAAGGTTATAAAGTCTGGGGGGTAGATATTTCTAAAGAGATGCTTAAAGTTGCCAGAGAAAGAGTTGGCTCGTCTGGGAAGTTGGGTAATTTCTACCAGGCAGAAGCAGAGAATCTTCCATTTGAAGAAAAGATTTTTAACAGTGCTACTTGCATTAAGCTTATGGGTCACATCCCACCTGAAACCAGAATAAAAATTCTTCAGGAAATAAAGAGGGTTACCAGAGGTCCTTTTATCGTGTCTTATTATCTCTCTGGACCGATGGCTAATACCAAAAGGAAAATCAGAAAATTTCTCACGGGTAATAAATCACACTGGTATCCAATTTCGAAGAAAAGTCTAAAAGAAGAGATCGGGTTAGCCAATTTGAAAATTATTGAAGAAAAACCATTGATGAATTATCTGTCAGAAACTCTTATTTTATTATTGAGTTGAAGTCAAGCAATTATGCAGAATTTGTGATAAAACTCTATCGAGGAAATAAATGAACACAGTTATAGCTGAGCCAAAGCTAAAAACCGAGTTAGAATATACCTCTTGTGACTTCTGTGGTGAAGACAAAACCGATCTTTTTCTGGAAGCAGAATCTGAAGTCAATAAGGAGAAATTTAAGATAGTAAGATGTGCTAACTGCGGATTAATCTATCTAAATCCTAGGCCAACTAAGGATATAATTGGAAGATATTATCCTGTGGGGAGCTACTACTCCTATCAGGATTTCACAGAAAAAAGATTGAATTACCGGGAATGGCTGAAGAAGATCTCCCTGGAGGGATATTATAATTCAAAAAATATATTTAAAAAACTCATGGCCAGACTTTTAGTTAGAAATCTTCTGGTTGTGATACCCAAAGAAAGAAAAGGGAGGCTTATAGACATAGGGTGTGGAAGCGGAGAATTTCTATATCAGATGAAGAATTTCGGTTGGGAGGTATATGGAGTGGAGATAAGCCAGGAGTCCGCTGACATGGGAAACAAGCAGGGGCTTAATATTTTCTGTGGTGAATTGGGGGAGGCTGATTTTCCAGATAATTTTTTTGATGTAGTGGTCCTAAGCCAAACTCTGGAACATGTTTATTCCCCAGGTTCTTATCTGGAGAAGATTCATCGGCTTTTGAAAGAGGGTGGTCTTTTGATCATCGGTGTTCCCAATGTCGGTTGCTTGGAAATTCAGGTCTTTGGAAGAAGTTGTCACGCTTTAGATGTTCCCAGACATCTTCACTTTTTTACTATCGCTTCTTTAAGGAATTATTTAGAGAAATATGGATTTAAAGTGGAGAAGGTTCTCTCCAAAAAATTCAGTCTGCCTCTTCAAGGAATAAGGACTGATTTAAAAAATTTTATTCAAAATGAATGTAATGATAAAAGTTCTCTAAATAAAATATGGATGAGTTTTTCAGTTATTTTTCGTTTACTCTTAATAAAAAGTTTAAGATTTATCATCGATAGAGATAAGGTTAATGAACTGGGTTTTTATATCGCTTTTTATGCCCGGAAACCAATTTTAAAGAAAATAATATGAAGATTTTATTTGTCAATAAATACTATCATCCCAGTGGAGGACCGGAGACGGTTATTTTGCAGTCCAAGGAGAAACTGGAATCTTTAGGGAATGAAGTCGTTCTTTTCTCAATGCAGCACCCCAGAAATCTTGAGACTCAATATTCCAGATACTTTGTTTGCAATGTGGATTATAATAGCTCTAACTCTCTTATTGACAAAGCCAGGATGTCACTCAATATCTTCTATTCTCTGGAAGCCAAAAAGAAAATGGAATTACTATTGGATGAGGAGAAACCTGATTTAGCCAATCTGCATAATATCTATCATCAGATCTCTCCCTCTATCCTGCCGGTTTTGAAAAAAAGGGGTATCCCAATAGTTATGACTCTGCATGATTTCAAATTAGTCTGTCCTAACTATACTTTCCTACGGGATGGACAGGTCTGCGAAGAATGTGAGGGAAAACACTTCTATAAAGCAGTTAAATATAAATGTGTGAAAGGATCCTATTTGAAAAGCCTCACTTGTGCTATAGAAATGTATTTTCATAAAATCTTTAGACTATATGAAAACGTCGATCGTTTTATTGTGTTAAGCCAGTTTTCTAAAGAGAGGTTCATCCGTTATGGCCTGCCTGAAGATAAACTAATATTTTTGCCTAATTATATTGATATGCCCTCTTTACCCAAAAAGGAAATAAATGACAGATATATACTGTTCTTTGGTAGACTCACGGATAAAAATGGTATATTTACATTAATCAAAGCAATGAAAAAGCTATCGGAAATTGAGCTTAGAGTATTAGGAGAAGGTGAACAGAAGGATTATATAATAAACTATGTTCGGGAAAATAAGATGGAAAATATAAAACTCCTTGGGTTTAAACAAGGAGATGAACTCAAGAAATTAATTAGTGAGTCATATTTTACAGTATTTCCTAACCATGGATATCATCTTTGCCCCATGTCAATCTTGGAGTCTTTTGCTTATAACAAACCAGTTATTGGCTCTAATCGGGGAAGTATTCCTGAACTGATTAATGATGGAATAGATGGGCTTTTGTTTGAGCCTAAGAATGTGGAAGATTTAACTGAGAAGATCAGCTATTTATATCATCACCCCCTCTTAGCTCAGAAGATGGGGATTTCTGCCCGGAAAAAAGTTGAAGAAAAATACTCAGAGGAGGGATATTATAAAAAACTTTTAGGGATATATGATAATCTTATTAAAAACGGGGGGAAAAGTTATGTTTAAAAATACCGAGCTTGCGGTTATGCCTACTTTTCGATGCAATGCCCATTGTCAAATGTGCCATATCTGGCAGTATCCAAGCAAAAGAGAAGAGGAGATAACCCTTGAGGATATGGATAAACTTCCTGAAGGTTTTGCTCGCATTAATCTCGGCGGAGGAGAACCAACTCTACGCAAGGATATTATGGAAATAGTGGATATTCTCTCGAAAAAAACAAAACATCTTGAAATCAGCACCAACGGCTATTTTACAGAGAAATTAATCTCCATCGTTAAAAAACATCCGGATATAAGGATAAGGATCAGTCTGGAAGGACTGCCCAGGAAAAATGACCAGATCCGTGGAATCAGAAACGGATTTGACCGGGCGATGAGAAGCATGCTTAAACTAAAAGAACACGGGATAAAAGATATCGGTTTTGCCATAACCATATCCCATCGGAATGCAGACGAACTGGTAAATTTATACCATCTCTGCTCCTATCTGGGAATTGAGTTCAGCCAGTGTGTGGTGCATGATGCCTGGCAGTTTAGAATCCCAAACAATCTAATCGAAGACAAAATTGAGGTGATAAGCGAGATTAAAAGCTTCATCCGGGAATTACTTCGTTCAAAACGAAGAAATTATTTTTTAAAAGTTAAAGACTGGTATCGGGCTTATATGAACAGGGGATTTATAAATTTCATCCGGGGGGATAAAAGGCTCCTTCCCTGTGGGGCAGGAACAGATATAATCTTCATCGATCCCTATGGTGAAATCTATCCCTGTAATGCCCTTAAGGAATCGATGGGTAATATAAAGGAGAAAAACTTTGAACAGATCTGGAACGGCTCTCAGGTAAAAATGGTTCGAGAAATAGTCTCCAGGTGTAAAGAGAATTGTTGGATGACCGGAACGGTCAGACCTGCACTCAGAAGAAATATACTGAAGCCAAGTTTATGGATTTTAAAAAACAAACTAAGGCTTTTTTTAGGAAAAGATCTTATTGAGGAGCTTGAGGGAGAAAAAGACCTTGAGGAAATTAAGAGAATTAAAGACAAGGAGGAAAACTATTACCAGTTGATAAACTCTTAAGGTAAAAGGTTATTTCTAAATAAATCCCCTAACGGAAAAAATTACTTTATTTCAAGAAATATATTCCTTTTTTGACCATCATTTAAGTTCCATTTCTAAAAATTTCTCTGTTGCTTATCCCTTGATATTCAATGAGTTACCTGTTAAACTTAACGGGAAACTCCTATAGGCACGCCTTTTGCTAAAATATTGAACAGAATTTGTTAAGATTTTCAGGATGATGTCGATTAAAGCAAAAGGATAAGCTATGTCCAGGGAAGGGGCGAAAAAAAGTAACAGGGCTTGTCCAGAAAGAATGGACTCAGTCGAGCTTAGCTGGAAGTTAAAGCTAAACTGCCGGAGAAAAAAATGGGGGGTTACTTTCAACTGTTTTCAAATAATCTTTCTCTGTAATTTATCAGTAACAGTGAGTATAATTAAACTTTTTACTTAATAAAAATATGCGTTATTTTGTTACCGGCGGTGCCGGTTTCATCGGAAGTCATTTAGTTGATAAGTTAATCCTGGAAGAAGATGTTACGGTTTATGATAACCTCTCCTCAGGTAGAATTGAGTTTATCGCCCACCATTTTGGCAATCCGAATTTTGAATTCATACAAAAAGATCTGTTAGACCTGGAAGATTTAAAAGAGGCAATAAAAAATCACGATGTAATTTTTCATCTAGCCGCAAACCCGGACGCTCGTTTAGGAATTGATGATACCAGCCTGGATTTGAAACAGGAGACCTTAGCGACTTACAATGTCTTAGAAGCGATGAGAGAAGCTGGTATAAAAAAGATTGTCTTCTCCTCCTCCGGTACCATCTATGGAGAGACTCCAGTTATCCCTCTTCCAGAAAACTATGGTCCGGTTCTTCCCATCTCCTTATACGGTGCTGGTAAAGTTGCCAGTGAGGCTTTGATTTCTGCATTCTGTCATACGTTTGATATGCAAAGCTGGATTTACAGATTTGCCAATATCGTAGGTCCAAGAGGTACTCACGGGGTGATCTTCGACTTCCTGCATAAACTGAAAAGAAACCCGAACGAATTAGAGATACTGGGAGATGGAAACCAGAAGAAACCCTACCTCTCAGTAGAGGATTGTGTGGAGGGGATACTGTTCGGTTTTGAAAATTCAAACGAGAGGGTGAATTTCTTTAACCTGGGCTGTGAATCTACGACGGATGTGAGGACAATTGCCAGGATGGTTGTAAAAGAGATGGGGCTGGAAAATGTCAAATTCGAATACACCGGTGGTGATAGAGGCTGGCCTGGTGATGTTCCGCAGGTGAGATTTAATACAGAAAAGTTGGAAAAGTTAGGATGGAAACCCAGATACACATCCGACCAGGCAGTTGAAAGGGCTGTAAAATTCCTGGTTGAAGAGATCATAGGAGAGAAAGTATGCAGTTGGTAATCTTAGCTGGAGGTTTAGCCACAAGGCTTTATCCTTTAACTTCAAAAGTGCCTAAATCTATGCTTGAGATAAATAAACGTCCTTTTCTGGAATATCAGTTAGAGCTTTTAAAAGAGTATGAGATAAAAGATGTTCTTCTCTGCCTGGGATATAAAGGTGAATTAATTAAAAACTATTTCGGAGATGGGAAAAAATTTGGAGTGAATCTCTCTTACAGCTTTGACGGGGAGAAACTTTTAGGAACTGCTGGTGCCCTTAAAAAGGCTTATAAGCTTTTAAATAATAATTTTTTCCTGATGTATGGAGATTCCTATCTCCCTTATGATTATCAGAAAATAGAAGAAGCCTTTAAAAACTCTGAAAAGCTTTCTTTGATGGTGGTGTATAAAAATCAGAACCGGTTTGATAAAAGCAATATTCTGATCGCAGATGACCTGGTAAAAGTTTATGATAAAACTCTTAAAGGCGAGAACTTAGAATATATCGATGCCGGGCTTTCGATTCTCAAAAAAGAGGTCTTAAGCCTGGTGCTGGAGGGTGAGCCTTTCGATTTACAGGAACTCTATAAAACCTTGATCTCTGAACAGGAGATGTTAGCCTATGAAGTTAAACAGAGGTTCTACCAGATCGGTTCTCTTGAGGGGTTAGAGGAATTTAAAAACTTAGTTGAAAAGGGGGCAAAAATCTATGATCGTAACTAGGACACCATTGCGCATACCTTTAGGTGGAGGGGGAACAGACCTTCCCTCTTATTATACCCAATATGGCGGATTTTTAATCAGTGCTGCTATTGATAAATATATCTATATCACTTTAAACAAAAGATTTGAGAAAACTATCCGGCTAAGTTATTCCTTGACTGAGATAGTAGATTCAGTAGAGGAGATCAAGCACCCAATTGTGAGAGAAGCACTAAAACTTTTGAAGATCGATTCTGGTATCGAGATCACCTCTATCGCAGATGTCCCATCTAATACTGGTCTGGGAACCTCATCCGCCTTTACCGTCGGGCTTTTAAACGCACTTCATACTTACAAAAACGAAAAGGTGAATGCCAAAGATCTGGCTGAGGAGGCTTGCTATATCGAGATCGAGCTTTTAAAAGAGCCAATCGGAAAACAGGACCAGTATATGGCCGCATTCGGAGGGATAATCTGTCTGGATATTGACAGGTTAGGTACTGTCAGAGTGCTCCCGCTGAAACTATCCGAGGACGTATTAGACCAATTAGAAAGCAATACTTTGATTTTCTATACTGGGATCAAGCGAGCAGCCTCAGAGGTCTTAGGTTCTCAGAATAAAGATGCCAGCCTGAATCAGGATAATGTTATTCAGGGGATGCACGAGATTAAAAAGATAGGTTTGAAGGTTAAAGAATGTTTTGAAAATGAGGATTTAGAAAAGTTTGGAAATCTATTAGACCTGCACTGGCAGACCAAGAAAACTCTTTCGGATAAGATGACCCAGGAAAGGATAGACCAGTGGTATGAAATTGCCAAGAAGAACGGGGCTTTAGGAGGAAAACTTATGGGCGCGGGGGGTGGAGGATTCTTTATGTTTTACTGCAATAATGGCAAAAACGGCTTACGAAAGACAATGGAACAGGAGAATCTTAAGGAGATGAGATTTAGATTAGATTTTGAAGGCTCAAAAGTTTTAATCAATATTTAATAGGGGGATATTAATGCATAAAACTTTGACTCTTTCTACTACGTTTGAAAAAAGGTCATCTAACCAGACCTTTATCGATTCCTATTTGGAGGATATGAAAGAGGTAGTTGATAAGCTCTCCGTGGATAAAATCGACAGGATAATCGAGCTTCTTTTTTCAGCCTGGGAAGAGGGGAGAACTATCTTTGTTATGGGCAACGGTGGCTCCGCCTCAACTGCCACCCATTTCGCCTGCGACTTATCAAAATGCCCCATTGTAAATGGGAAGAAAAGGTTCAAAGTCATCTGTTTAAATGATAATATCCCTTTGATGAGCGCTCTAATAAATGATAACGGCTTTGACAATCTTTTCTCTGAACAGCTTAAAAATCTAATACAGGAAAAAGATTTTTTGGTAACGTTTTCAGTTCACGGAGGGTCTGGCAAAGATAAAGCTGGATTATGGTCTCAGAATTTACTTAAAGCTATGCTCTTAGCTAAGGAAGAGTATCAAGCTACCTTGATCGGATTCTCCGGGTTTGATGGGGGAGTGATGAGCAAGATCGCTGACCAGTGTCTGGTAATACCCGCTAATTCCACCCCGCAAGTGGAATCGTTTCATTTAGCTATGGAACATCTGATCTGCAACTGTTTAAGAAAAAAGATAGAGGATTATGAACAGGGCAGTCTTTTTAGATAGAGATGGAGTCATAAACCAGATAGTCTATCATTCGGATATTGGGGTTTTAGACACCCCTTTTCATCCTTCTCAATTTAAGTTTTTGCCCGGAGTTGAAAAAGCTTTAAGAAGGATAAATAGACTCGGTTTCAAAACTATAATAGTATCCAACCAGCCGGGTGTTGCCAAAAAGCATATGAGCTTGAAAAACTTCTACCAGATAGATTCTAAGATGAGAAAAGAGTTAGCTAAAAAGAAAGTGTTTTTGGATGCAGTTTATTATTGTCTGCATCATCCACAGGGGGGTGATAAAAGATTTAAAAAGATTTGCAGTTGCCGGAAGCCTAAACCTGGACTATTCCTTAGAGCTTCTAAAGAACATATAATTGACCTTAAAAACTCCTATCTGGTTGGAGATAGCCTTACCGATATCCAGGCAGGGGAAAAAGCTGGCTGTACAACTTTTCTATTAGGTAATCACAAATGTGACTTGTGTAAATTTATGGATAAAAAAAATGCCAGGCCAGATTTCATCGTCAAAAACCTTTATCAGGCAGCTAAGTTTATAGAAAAAATGGTCCAAAATAATAATTCATAGGATAGGAAGGGGGAAAAATGGAACTTTACATTGACACTGCCAATATCCAGGAAATCAAAGAGGCGCTAAGCTGGGGCTGTATCTCCGGAGCAACCACCAATCCCAAGATTATGTCCAATGAAAAAAGTGGGTATAGCTTCAAACAGAAGATTCTGGAGATTATGGAGTTAGTTAAAAACCCGGTTAGCGTGGAGGTAACTGAAGAGGATTGTCAAAATATGGTAGATGAAGCAAAAATCTATGCCTCCTGGGATGAAAAGATCGTCATCAAAATACCGATGGGGATTGAAGGTTTAAAAGCTGTAACTCAACTGGAAAGATCTGAAGGGGTGAGAACGAATGTCACTGCGATTATGTCTACTAATCAGGCTATCTTAGCCGCTCTATCCGGAGCATCTTATGCCAGCATCTTCTATGGAAGGGTCTCGGATATGGGGTATGATCCAGTAGAGGTTATAAATGACACTTCCAGACTCTTTAATGAGTTTAATATCAGAACCAAACTGATCGTGGGAAGTATCCGCTCTATGTTAGATGTTAACAAAGCCTTTTTTGCCGGAGCAGATATAGTTACGGTCCCCTTCCCTATCTTAAAAAAGATGACTCAAAATCCGAAGACTGAGGAGACTGTAAAAGAGTTCAATTCTATCTGGAGAGAGATGAAAGAAAAGGGATTAATTAAATTAGATGAGGAAATCCCCTCCAGAACCCTAACCTTTACCCTGGCAAAAGAGACATGAAAATAGCTTTTATTGGGCAAAAAGGTATGCCTGCTACCTATGGAGGGGTAGAAGATTTTACTGAAAAGATAGCTTTAAGGCTCTCGAAAAAGGGGCACCAGGTAACAGTTTATTGCAGATCTTATTACACTCAAATTGAAGGAGAGTATAAAGGGGTAGCCTTAAAGAAGATAAGAAGCATCAAGACCAAACACTTAGATGCTATCTCTCATACCCTTTTCTCCAGCCTGGATGCTCTTCTTGAAGACTATGACCTGATAAATTATCAGGGGATAGGGCCTTCCTCTTTGTCTTTCCTTCCAAGGTTAAAAAGAAAAGCCAAGGTGGTGGTAACCATACATAGCCTGGACTGGAAAAGAAAAAAATGGGGTCCTTTAGCGAAAACCCTTTTAAGGGTAGCCGAGTATCCCTCTGTCTTTTTCCCGCACAGGGTAGCCACAGTCTCTCAGGAGTTGAAAAGTTACCTGGAGAAAAGATACCGAAAGGAAATTTTTAAATTTACTCCCGGGATCGACCCTCCGAATTATAGAGAGCCGCAAAGGATTAAAAGGTTTGGGCTGGAAAAGGAGAAATTCGTTTTATTTTTGGGAAGATTGGTTCCGGAAAAAGGATGTCAGTATCTATTAGAGGCTTTTAAAGATTTAGACACAGATTACAAACTCTTCGTGGCTGGAAACGGATTTTTCTCAGAAGACTATCTGAAAAAACTTCATCAGTATAAAAGTGAGCGGATTATTTTCGGCGGTTTTGTCGAAAAAGATGTTTTAGATGAGCTTTTTACCAATGCTTACCTTTATGTTCTTCCCTCAGAGGTCGAAGGAGTTCCCCAGACCCTGCTTCAGGCTTTAAGTTATGGCAGAGGCGTTTTAGCCAGCGATATTCCTGAGAACAGGGAGGCTATGGGTAAATGGGGTTTCTATTTCAGAAACAAAGATGTAAAAGATTTAAGAGAGAATTTAACCTCTCTTTTAAGCAATAAAGAATTAGTGCTCAATGGAGGAAATCAAAGAAGCAGTTACGTCAACTCAAGATTTTCCTGGGATAGAACTGCAGAGGACTTGGAGAAACTTTTTATCCAGTGTCTGGAAAAAAAATGAGATGAGAAAAAGTTTAATTTTTCTATTCTATCTACTACTAATTATCTACTATCTACCAGCAATTGCCGGACAGATGGAGACTGTGCCAGTTGGAGACAAAAGTTACAACTGGATATACGATTTCATAGATAAGCTTTATTTAAGGGGTTATTTAAAGGAGCTCCATATAGGGACCAAACCTTATTATCGGGGTGAGATTGCTTCTGCATTGCTTAATTTAAAAACAAAGATAGAAAAAGAGAGTCTTAAACTAAACCCTTTTGAAAAATATGTTTTTATAGAGTTAGAAACAGAATTTGAACCGGAGATGAGAACATTGGGAGACCAAAAAAGGTTGAAATGGGGTATAGATTTTTTAGAGAACTCCCGCCTTAACACTAGCAGAAAATCTCTCTTCTATGAATCTTTTCTACCTTATCTTCAGGCAGATGTTGGGGATAAATTCTCCTTAATCTGTCGTTACAGCATTGATGAAAATTTAGCTAAAGATTCCACTTATACTGGAAAGGTCTGGAAAGGTTTTGCCGGGGATGCGGCTCAAGCCTATCTTTCTTTCAAGCTCCCTTACTTCAGTCTATTCCTGGGTAGGGAGAGTCTATCCTGGGGCCAAAGCCATCTTTATCCTTTAATCTTATCCTCTTTTTCGCCCCCTGTGGATATGCTGAAGCTTGAAGGTAAATGGGGTTTTCTCAAGGCAACCTCCTTTTTTGCCCAGCTTGACCCTATCAAAGTTACAGACAGCACCGGCACAAGCAAGATTCGAAGATACCTGTCAGCCCACAGATTCAGCTTTAAGATAAAAGAGCTTTTGCAAGTCGGCTTTTCTGAGACGGTTATCTACGGAGGCAAGAACAGATGGTTCGAGCTTTATTATCTTAGTCCCTTATTGTGGTTTCACGGTTCTCAATTGAATGAAGGCGAAGATGATAATACCTTCATAGGATTTGATTTCAATTTCACTCCTTTACAAAAATTTTCCCTTTACGGAGAGCTTTTGATAGATGATTTTCAGATAGAGAAGAAAAGCGACTCAGACAAAGAGCCGAATGAACTGGGATATTCCATTGGCTTAAAAGCTGGCGACCTTTTAGGCTTGAACGGTTCTGAGTTCGACTTTGAATACTTGAGGGTAAACAACTGGACCTATAACCAGAGATATCCCTGGAATAGATATCTCTTCAAAAATAAGACGATTGGAAACCCAGTGGGTCCGGATGCAGATAATCTTTTCATCTCACTTGGAGGTTATCTCAGAAAAGGATTGGAAGCCAGACTCTCCTATGAGCTAACCCATAAAGGAGAGGGAAAGATAACCTCCTTATGGAATGAGCCCTGGCTTTATGTAGAAGATTACCGGGAAAAATTCCCCAGTGGAATCGTGGAGAGGACTGATAATTTTCAACTCTCCTTGAATTATCATTATAAAAATCTTCTAAGGGCAACCCTTTCTGGAGATTTAATCAGTATTTCAAATGCGAAAAATATTTCAGGCTCAGATGATAAACAAACTAGATTTTCGCTTTTAATCCATTATCATTTTGTGAAAAAATAGGGGAGCAATATGATAAAGGAAAACGAATTATTTTATAAAAGATTGCATTTCTTGATAGACCTTTTTCTCACTATCCTGGCTTTATACCTATCCTTATATCTGGGCAGTCAAAACCAGTACCTGGAAAATATCTTTGTTCAGGAACTCTTGCTTTTTATCTTTCCGGTCTGGAGTTTCTTTTTCTTAACTGACAAAAACGCCTATAAATATCGCCAGACCAGTTTAGCCCGGATATTTAAAAACCTTCTTTCTCCATATTTGAAAAGCTTCGCCCTCTTTATCCTGCTTCTTTTTATCTCGAATTCTCTAAACCAGAATTTTAAAATTGCAGCTTTATTCTTCGGGTTCAATCTTTTATTCTTGTCCTCTATAAGAGGAGGAATCAAGCTTTTCTTAAAGATAAGAAATTCCAATGGAAATCATCTGAAGTATATCTTACTAATTGGAACCGGTATCCTTGCCCAGGACTTTATTCGGAATGTAAAAGAGAATAAGGACTGGAGAGTCAAAATCTCAGGTCTATTAGACTGGGAGGAGCCTAAAAAGGGAAAGTTAATTTCCGGGATAAAGGTGATTGGTACTTTGGCAGATTTACCTCAGGTTATAAAAAACTCTCATTTAGATTATATAGTCTATGCAGTTCCCAAAAGGTTTTTGAATTTAATCGAGGATAGCCTTTCCATCTGCGAGAAGATGGGTGTTTCAACCTTTATCTCAGCAGATTATTTCCCTAAAAGTTCTGCTAACCAGAAGCTCTTAACCCTTGAGGATAAACCATTTATTCTGAACAAGCCTACTCCAGGAAAAGATGAGATGATTTTAGCTAAAGAGCTTATAGACAAAGCCTTATCTTTCATCCTGATAATACTTCTCTCTCCTCTTTTCTTAATCACTGCTCTTTTGGTGAAGTTAAGCTCAAAAGGTCCTGTTCTCTTCAAGCAACTAAGAGTGGGATTAAACGGCAGAAAGTTCACTTTATATAAATTCAGGACTATGGTGGAGAATGCAGAACAGCTTCAAAAAACTCTTTTAGATAAAAATGAGATGGATGGTCCAGTTTTTAAGATAAAAGAAGACCCCAGGATCACCAGACTGGGCAAAATTTTAAGAAGAACCAGCCTGGATGAACTACCTCAGCTTTTTAATGTGCTTTTAGGCGATATGTCTTTAGTTGGTCCCCGGCCACCGCTGCCAGAGGAGGTAATCCAGTACGAACTGTATCATAGAAAAAGACTTTGTGTAAAGCCTGGTTTAACCTGTCTCTGGCAGGTAAATGGCAGAAACAAGATTAACTTTGAGAAATGGATGAAACTGGACTTAGAGTATATTGAGAACTGGTCCTTGCTTTTAGATTTCAAGATTTTACTCAAGACCATCCCGGTAGTTCTTTCTGGAAGTGGAGTTTAAAATATAAAGAGACTTTCATGTGACCGTCGTCCGCCTCAGGTGGACTGACCCGACGAAAAAAGTAGGGAGTGTAAACCTTCAGGTTTACCAGTTTATTTCCGATATTAAAAAAGAAGTAAGTTTTATCGAAAAACATCTATTTAAAAGGAGTAATTAAAATGAAAAAGGGGAGAATAATACTTTGTTCTTTGTTGGTTCTTTCTGCAACCTGGTTAAGCCTATCATATGCATATGATAATTCAGGATATGGTGCCAGAGCCACAGGTTTAGGGGCTTTTGTAGGACTGGCAGATGACCCCAGTGCTATTTTCTATAACCCGGCAGGGATTTCCCAGATAGATAATCCCCAGATCTATTTTATGTATGACAGGAGGTCAAAATTTACTTTCGCAGATAGTGAAAACCCATACCTTTTATCCGGAGTTGGGGTTTATCCTTTAAACCAGAAAATAAGGGTTTTTATGGGTGGAAGCCAGAAAGGTTCTTGGGCAGATCCTACTGACATTGTTACTAATAACCAGGGAATTATCGGAGTTTCCGGATGGATTATTCCTGACCTCTCCCTGGGAATTAATGGAAAATTTCTCTACAATTCAAATTATGGCAAGAAAAAAGGAACTGACTTCGATTTGGGTTTATTTTACAGAGTCTCCCCGAAGTTCTCTTTCGGAATTGCTTTAGAGAATGCCTTAGCCACAGAGATGATACCGGAAAGCTCTGATACACTCGGTTATGCGGTAAGAGAAGGTAAATTTGGTGTAGCTTATCATCTTGACTTAGAAAAGTATTCGACAATTTTTGTCTGGGATTTGAAAGTAAAAAATTCAACCAAGCCGGAGAGCAAAACCTATACTTTGACCTCCCTTGGGATTGAAGAATGGATTTTGACTGGAAATGATTTGAGCTTTGGATTAAGAGGTGGATATACTATTGGAAAAGAGTATGAGCAGGACTTAAGCCAGCCCAGTGTTGGATTATCCATCAAATATAAAGGCGAAAGCCAGACCTTCCAGTTAGATTACAGTTTTCAGAAATATCCTTATAAAACTGACGAGAGCCAGACTGGGGACCACCGGGTCTCATTCTCCATACTATTCGGAGGGACAGGAGAGAAAAAATCAGAATACGATTTTTCACAGAAAGAGTTTTCACAAAGAACTCCAGTTCAGATAACTTTCCCGGAAAAGAAAACCGAAGAAAAAAAATCTACCGCTCCTTCAGGTATTCAGATCTTTAATCTCACCTCTTCAGTTGAGGAGCTATCTTCTGGTAGAACTCGCTCCCTGATGTTTATGCTTAAGCCTGAGTTTGAAGAGCAGATAGACTCCTGGAAACTCTATATCTGCCAGGATAAGCCTTCTGGATTTGAGACTGATCAATTAAAGCCAGTCCTATTAAAAATTGTAGATGGAAAAGGCCTACCCTCTTCCGGCATAATCTGGGATTGCAGATATAACGGAAAAACGCTCAAAAAAGGAACCTACTATTATGCTATGGAATTAGTTGACCTTAACGGCCAGAAATGGTATTCCCCGTGGAAAACCTTTAAGCTGAAATAAACCGTAGGGGCGACCCTCGTGGTCGCCCGAATTATAGGGGCAGGACATCGTCCTGCCCTTTTTTATTAGGTATCGGTATCCCCCGCCTTGCCCCCAGGCCGGGACAATTAACTGTATGGACAGAACAGTGTTCTGCCCTCTATGATTTATCTTAGTTTTGCGTAGGGCATAAAGCCCGACGCAACATCAAAGAAAAATCCTCAATTTCCTTGACAATCCCCAAATTATCCCTATTTTATTACCCATCATAAATTTTATTATTTTGTTTTTGTATTTTAAATTTAGAATTTGTGATTGAGAGATGGTGAGATTAGTAGTGGGATTAGGTAATCCGGGTAGAAGGTATCAGAAGACCAGACATAACTTAGGCTACCGGGTAGTTGACCTCTTAGCTGAAAAGTACAAAAAGGGGTTCAAGGCAGGAAAAGGTGAATACCTTTACTGCCAGCTAAAAATTGAAGGTAAAGAGGTCTATCTATTAAAACCTCTTACCTTTATGAACGACAGCGGTCAGGCGGTTTTTGACTTCTTAGGTTTTTTTAACTTGACTCCGCCTGAGCTTTTTGTTATATGTGATGATATAAATCTCCCCTTAGGTAAGCTAAGGCTAAGAGAGAAAGGAAGTGATGGAGGACATAAGGGCTTAAGCTCAATTATCTATCATCTGGTCTCGGAGGAGTTCCCCAGATTAAGATTGGGCATAGGACCTCTCCCAGAGGACGAAGTATTAGAAGATTTTGTTCTGAAAAAGTTTAAAAAAGAAGAGGAAAAAAGCGTAGAAGAGATGATTTGTAAGGGGGCTTTGACAGTGGAGAGTTCAATTATGTTCGGATTAACAGAGAGTATGAACCGGTTCAATCCGAATTTAGATCCAACGGATATATAAGGAGGTGAGTTTTGAAGAAATACGAGACTGTATTTATCCTGGACCCGGGATTAGATGAGATCACCTGGGATAAAGAGGTAAAAAAACTTGAGGAGTTGATAGAAAATAATAAAGGAAAAATCATCCAGACTCAGCGCTGGGGACTTCGGAGACTATCCTACCGCATACAGAAGAAAAACGAAGGATATTATGTTTTAATCCAGCTTGAGGCTCCTGTAAGCCTTATCCGGGAACTTGATAGATATTATAAGCTAAACGAGAACTGTCTGAGGTTCCTGAATGTCGCCCTGGAGGAGAAAAAAGTGGTTCTGGAAAAGGATAAAGAACCTTCCCCCCTGGGTGAAAGTAAAGAGAAGGTATAAATCTAAGTTGAGGAATTGAGGAGATAAGGAGGATTTCGATGTCCAATACCAGGCTGCCCCATCTAAACCGGGTTTTGATCGTGGGAAACCTGACCAAAGATCCAGAATTACGTTACACTTCTACTGGTGTTCCCGTGGCAAACTTCAGGATCGCCTCCAATAAGAAATATAAGGACAATCTGGGTGAAAGCAAGGAGGATGTCTGCTTTATCGGAGTTGTGGCTTGGCAGAAATTAGCTGAAAGCTGCAGTAAATTTTTAAAAAAAGGGAGCGCGGTTTTGGTAGAGGGCGAACTGCGCAGCAGGTTTAAAGAAAACGATGATGGTAGCAAAAGAAATTTAATCGAGATAAGAGCCTTTCAGGTACAGTTTTTAGACAAAAAGACTGAAGCAGTCCCGGTGGAGGAAACCAGCCTTTTTGATTTAAAATTTTCTGGAGAGGAAAACATCTCAGACTTAAGGAGCTCAATTGAAAATTTATAAAAAGGAGGATAAAATTAAAACTATGTTAGATGATCTGGAGAGAAGGAAAAAAAAGGTCTGTCGCTTCTGTGAGGATAAATTGAAAGTCATTGACTATAAGGACGAAAAATTACTCAGAAGATTTATCACTGACCGGGGGAAGATAATCCCCAGGCGAATTACTGGCAACTGTGCCAGCCATCAAAGGGAGATAACCCGGGCCATAAAGCGAGCACGGCATATAGCTCTGCTTCCCTTCACCACTGAGACCTATAGATAAGATAAAAATGCCGAGGAGAAAATGAAAATAATCTTAAAAGAGGATTTAGAGGAATTGGGAAAATGCGGTGAGGTAATCCAGGTCAAAGATGGTTATGCCAGGAATTATCTTTTCCCCAAGAATTTAGCCATACCTGCTACCAAGGGGAACCTCAGATCGA
>Ga0315291_10000223_pt1 | contig 72495 bp, 55 predicted proteins | sample YL17G12_20_MG_FD_203070 | JGI IMG/M metagenome (GOLD analysis project Ga0315291, IMG submission 203070) | Sediment microbial communities from Yellowstone Lake, YNP, Wyoming, USA - YL17G12_20 | ecosystem: Environmental > Aquatic > Freshwater > Lake > Sediment | place: USA: Wyoming | collected... | reverse complement strand
ACCATCAGCGTCTTTGCCCGCGACGCGGTGGTCACCCCGAAAACTGACGGCCAGCGCCACTACGTCACCGCGATGTTGCGGCACGACCTGGTCTTCTGTCTCGGGCCCGCCGGGACGGGCAAAACCTATCTCGCCGTCGCGGTTGCGGTACACCAGCTCAAGAGCGGCGACGCCAAGCGGATTGTGCTGGTACGGCCAGCGGTGGAGGCGGGCGAGAAGCTGGGCTTCCTGCCCGGCGACCTGCAGCAAAAGGTCAATCCCTATCTGCGCCCGCTGTTTGACGCCATGCACGACATGATGACCTTCGATCAGCTCAAACGCTTCATGATCAACGACGTGGTCGAGGTCATTCCGCTGGCGTACATGCGCGGCCGGACGCTGAACAGCGCTATCATCATTCTCGACGAAGCCCAGAACACGACCCCCGCCCAAATGCTCATGTTCCTGACGCGCCTCGGGCATCACAGCAAGATGATCGTGACCGGCGATGACAGCCAGGTCGACCTGGAGCCGGACCAGCCCTCGGGCCTGATCGACGCCGTCCATCGCCTGCGGGGTTGCCCCGGCGTAGACGTGATTCGACTCACCGAGGTGGACATCGTCCGGCACCGGCTGGTCCAGGCGGTGGTGGCGCGGTACGCGAGCCTGTCCGCCTCGCGCCGGCAGGAGCTGCGCGGGTCCGAGAATATCGGGACCGTGCCCGGCACCGGGCCCCCGGACCACGAGCCCGCGGCCCCACCCCTGAAGAGCGACCAGCAGAGCGACGACGCTTAGTACCATGCGCCTGTTCGGAAAACGCACAGCCCGACAGAAGGAAATCCGGCGGTCGAAAGCCGACCGGCGGCTGACGTGGTACTACCGCGCGGTCGCGCAGTTGCGCCTGGGACCGCTGGCCTTCCTGCTGTTCTGCGGGGTCGTGACGGGGTTGATCGTCAACGCCGGCCACGACGTGCTCGACCTGCGGGTCGGACAGCAGATCCCGCGGGACATCGCGGCGCGGGTCACCTTTCGCATCGCCGACGAGCGCGCCACTGACCGCCTGCGCGCCCAGGCCCGCGACAATGCCGAGGATTACTACGAGCTGGACACTTCGCTGCTCCAGGATATTCGCGGGCGCCTGACCAACGCCCTGGGCATCGCGCGCGAGCAAGCCTCCGACCCGCGCAAGCTCCGCGAGAAAGCCGCCGAGATCAAGGTGCTGCTCGACGATCCCGGCCTGGAAGAGCTGGTGCGGCTGGCGGACCTGCCCGATGCGACCGCCTTTCAGCAGGCCATCGACCAAGCCATGCGCAGTCTGCGCGGCGAGCCCCTGGTCGAAGCCAGCGATCTGGCGCACCGGCGGACCGGCATCCACGCCGTTCTGGTGGATCAGTCGGTCGAGCGCCCGGTCCCCGGCAACGCCCTATTGTTCTCCAACAACCCCGAGCACGTGGCCAAGGCCGTCGAGTCGGTCGTGGCCGCGGCCGAGTTTCCCGGGTCACTGCGCGACTCCATCCAGGCCTCCCTGCTGCAGATGCTCCGCGAAGGAGCGACCGACACCTTCAAGCCGCTCTACCGCTATGACACGCGGCGGTCCACGCGCGCCGCCCAGGAGGCCGAGAACCGCGTCCAAACCCAGTACAACGTTTTCACTGCCGGAACACGCCTCGCCAGCGCGGGGGTCCTCACCGAGTCCGAGCTGGAGCTCGTCAAAGCCGAGTACACGGCGTACCTGGAGCCCGACCTCAGCATGCAGGATGCCCAGACGCTGGACCTCTTGCAGGCGGTGCCGCGCCAGGCGCTGCGCGAACGCTGGGCCCGCGGCTTCGTCGCCTTCCTGATCGTGTTTGGCTTCGGTGGCTCGCTGCTGCTGTTCTACGGAGAGCTGCCCGGCGGCCCGCGGCGGCGACTGGCCATCGCAGCGGCCCTGCTGCTCGTGCTGCTGTTGTGCCGGGCCGCGTTTGTGGCCACGCCCATGCCGTACCTGGCGGTGGGGGCGTACGCCTTCGCGATCGCCCTGCTGGCCATCAGCACCGTGCGCGCCTCGACGTACGCTACCGGTGGCGTGCTGGCCCTCATGGTGACGCTCGCCACGCGCCAGGGGGTCGGGTTTCTGGTCGTTCTCGTCGCCGTCGCGATGGTCCTGTATCTCGGGCTGCGCAGCGTGCGCAATCGCGGACGGATCATCGGGATCGGACTCGCGGCCGGTCTCGCCGCGCTCGTCGTCACCGAGCTGGCCGGCCTGATCAACCACCAGGACATCCGGTTCCTCTTCTGGAACCAGGCGCTGGCGGCCGGGCTCTCCACCCTGGCCGCCGCCTTCATCGTCGAGGGCATTCTGCCCGGCATCGAGCGTGTGTTCGGCGTGACCACGAACATGACGCTGCTGGAGTGGTGCGACCCGAACAAACCGCTGTTGCGCATGCTCGCGGCGGATTCTCCGGGCACCTACAACCACAGCCTGCTGGTGGGGACGCTGGCCGGGGCGGCCGCGGAGGCCATCGGGGCCAACGGCCTGCTGGCCCGCGCGGGGGCGTACTACCACGACATCGGCAAGATCAACAAGCCCGAGTACTTCGTGGAGAACCAGGCCCTGGGCATGCAGAATCTCCATGAGCGCCTCTCGCCCGCCATGAGCCACCTGATCATCATCGGGCACGTCAAGGATGGGATCGAGATGGCCAAGGAGTACGGCCTCCCGGCCAGCCTGCATGCGTTCATCCCCGAACACCACGGCACGTGCGTCGTCGAGTATTTTTACACCGTCGCCACGCGGGCGCGCAAGCCCGGCGACCCCGAAATCTCCGACGAGCAGTTCCGCTATCCCGGTCCCAAGCCCCAGTCACGCGAGACGGCGATCGTGATGATGTGCGACGGCGTCGAGGGGGCGGTGCGGGCCATGCCCGAGCCCACGCCGAACCGCATCGAGGACACGGTCGCCCGCATCATCCAGAAGCGGATGATGGACGGGCAGTTCGACGAGTGCGACCTGACCTTCCGCGAGCTGGAAAGCATTCGCAACAGTCTGGTCAAGAGCCTGTGCAGCATCTATCACGCCCGCATCACCTACCCGAGCACGGAGCCCGAATCTGAGCCGCGCCAGGCGTCCTAAAGGGAGCATCGGCGTCCCGCCGGTAAGCGGTCGGTTCCGCGGTACGGGCCGTCTGCCAATCGACGTCGCCTGGCGCGTGCGCGGTACGTGGGGTGCGCTGACCCTTCTGCGTCGCGTCGCGCGCCACGTGGCGGCGGCAGAGGGTTTCCACTGCGGCCGACTTTCCGTCGCCGTGGTGGGTGCACGCCGCATGGCCAGCCTGCATCGTCGATACATGGGACTGAACGCACCCACGGACGTGTTGGCCTTCGACCTGGGCTGCGATCGTCGGCAGGGCCGGCTCGACGGCGAGATCATCCTCTGCGCCGACATAGCCCGGCGTGAGGCCGCGCGCCGCGGCGGCACGCGGGCCGCCGCCCGGGCCGAGCTCGCGCTTTACCTCGTGCACGGCCTCCTGCATTTGGCTGGCTATGACGACCACCGGCGGGCTGACTACGAGCGCATGCACGCGCGCGAGGACGAGCTGCTTGGGCGATTGGGCCTGGGCCCTGTGTTCCGCAGCGGGCGCGCAGACGCTGCACGTTTCAGAGGGCGCGGGTAGCCCCCCGAGCGTTACTGGCTCGGTTGCGTAGTTGGCGCCAACGCGGGCCCAGTCGCGGGTTGCGTGGCGGGGCCCTCGTGCAGCGCCCGCTGGACCTCATCGATCGCGCGGTCGAGACCCTTCTTCATCTCTTCCCAGGCTTCTCCACTGGCACCGTGCAGCCTTTCCAGCGTGTCGCGCAGGGTTCGCCCCCGTCCGCTCCACTGTTCGATCTGTTTCTCGAGCGCCGGACGGGCCTGCCCGCCCGCTACGGCCAGTTGCTGCTTGAGGTCCCGGATATGCTCGTCGACTCTGGCCAGCTCGCCACTGACGTTGTCCTCGTATTTCTCGCGGATCTGGCGCGCGATGGAGGCCGCCACCTGCTTAGCCTCGCCGGCCCTGCGCTGGACCTCCTGCTCCATTTCGTCGCGCAAGCGCGTCAGTTTTTCCAGGGCCTCCTGCGAGGCCGGTGCTGTCGCCGGACTGCTGGTCGCCGGCGGCGTCTGCGCGGTTCCACCGCCGCCGGTGGGCTCACTCCGCTCACACCCTGCCAGACCAATCAAGAGGCTCGCTGCCAACGCTCCGCTACCGAGACGCATCATGTGCCGGCCCTCAGGTGTCCGGTGCCGATGATCCCGTTCAGCCGCCCGCCGGCTTCACACCACGATAGAGCATAACACCGCCAAAACTCATCGGCCGCAATTCGATTTCGCGGAATCCGGCCGCTTCCAGTCGGCCAGCCAGCGCGGTCGCCGGCTCGAACGTTTGAATCGAACGCGGGAGATAGCGATAGGCGCCCGTCCGGTCGCGACTGAGCAGCGCCCCCATCCAGGGCAGCACCACGCTGCAATAGAGCCGATAGGCCCAGCGCAGGACGAGGTTCTCCGGCGTCGCGAACTCAAGGATCACGACGCGGGCCCCCGGCCGGGCGACGCGGAACATCTCGCGAAAGCCCAGCTCAAGATCGCGGAAGTTCCGGACGCCGAACGCACAACTGATCACATCCGCCGACTCGTTGGCCAGCGGCAGACGCAACGTGTCCGCACGGATCAAGACGGAAAAAGGTTCCTGGCACCTTTTCCGGGTGTGGGCGAGCATGTTGGCCGCGAAATCGACACCGATGAGCAGACCGGCCGCCGGGGCGTGGCGGGCGAAGGCGCGGAGCATGTCACCCGTCCCGCAGCAGACATCGAGCACGACGTCGCCCGGCTGCACACCGGCCGCCGCCACGGTCTTCCGCCGCCAGGCCGCGTCGCGCCCCAACGTGGCCACCGTGTTGAAGCGCTCGTAGGCTGGGGCGATCGCGTCGAACATGGCTTGCACGCGCGCCGCCTTGTCCGGCTGGGCGTGCGGATCGTGCAGGCTGTCGGCATCCCAGCCCGCAGGTGACTGACGTGGCCGATGCGTCGCCGGCATGCTGCAGGCCGCTCCGTGGGTACACGCCTGATCGGGTCGACGTATTGATAGATCGCGGGCGGGGTCAGCTCAATGGGGACCGAAAAAAAGCGACGGCCCGTTCCGCCGATCGGCTGGAGCGTCCGTCGCCCTGTCAGGTCCAACCTCCGCGATTGCCGGTGGAAGAGGTTTGCTGGAACCCTTTGTCAAGGTGGGTGGCCTGCACTGCCCCGACCCAACGCTCGGAGGCGCTCCCGCCGGGGGTAAGTTGTCTCGGCCTCCCAGGGTTCAGCTTAACGGTTCTCGCAAACGGATTCTTCCTTATCGCACAACGCAGGGGCTGATCCGTTTAGCCCTTCACACAGCAGTATACCCAGAAGATCGGCGATTACCGAGCAAAAACTGAAAAGTCGCCCCCGTTACGTAAGCCCTTGTCGCAATCCGGGTTCTGACTGTCGCCGCACCGCCAGCTCAGTTTGCCAGCACGATCCGGTAGCGCGCCCGGTTCTCCCGCACCCTGCGCAACGCCGCGTTCACCTCGCCCATCGACATGACCTCGACCTGCGCGGAAATACGATGCCGGGCGGCGAACTCGAGCATCTCCCGGAGGCTCGCGCGGTTGCCGATCCCGCTGCCGACAATGGCCTTCTTTCCGCGAATGAGGGCGAACGGCGAAACGCCCAGTGTGCCAGGCGACGCGCCGACGATGCACAGCGTCCCCTTCGGCCGCAACAGGTCGAGCCAGGCACTCCAATCCAGCGGCACGGTCACCGCCGAGAGCAGGAAATCCAGCGAGCCCGTGGCCCCCGCCATCGGCCTCCCATCTCCGGTCACGACGAAGTGCCGCGCGCCCAGCCGGCGGGCCTCGTCTTCTTTGGCCGGCGTGGTCGAAAACGCGGTCACTTCGCAGCCAAAGGCGGCGGCAAACTGGATGGCCAGGTGTCCGAGTCCGCCGACACCGATGATGCCGACGCGGCTGGTCGCCCGGACGCCGGCCTCGAGCGGCGCGTAGACCGTGATCCCGGCGCACAGCAGCGGGGCGGCCCGCTCGGACGCGAGCCCGTCCGGGATCGGATGGGCAAAGCGGCCGTCGACGCGGATGGCCTCGGCAAAGCCGCCGGGCCGGCCGACGCAGGTGGCCTGCTGGCCCGGGCAGCAGTGGTCGTCACCTTGCAGACACCACTCGCATTGCAGGCAACTGCCGCACTGCCAGCCGACGCCGACGCGCTGGCCGATGGCCAGGTGCTTGATCTCCGCGCCGCGCTGGCGAACGGCGCCGACGATCTCGTGACCTGGCACCAGCGGATAGCTGCTGATACCCCAGTCGTTGTCGATCAGGTGAATGTCGCTGTGGCAGATGCCGCAGTGCGTGATCGCGACCTCGACGTCGAAAGGCCCGAGCGAATCAGCTTGGTAGGCGTGCGATTGGAGGTCCGCCTTGGCCTCCGGGGCCGCATAGCAGTGGATGGTCATGGGCTCTCCTTTCGCCGCGCGGCCCCGGACTCCGCGCAGCCGCTAGCCGCCAATGTCGATTGGCACTCGCAGGATCGCGTCATTGCTGGCCCGCTCGCGGAAGCGGAGGAATCCTACGGGCCGTTGGCCGCTCGGGATGTCCTTGATCTTCTCATCCACCGAGTACTCCAGCTTGACCGGCACGCTGGGCACAAACGCGAGGCTTGACTCGCTGTCCTGCCCGACCTTGACCGCGACGGGGCTCGCGAAGAGCTGATCGATCTGGACCGTGATCGGCGTCTCGCGCTTGTCGTCGGCAATGGCGAAGCCGCCGTTGATGAGAACTTCAAGCGAATCCTTGCCCTCGGTGCTGAAAGTCGCCTCGAGGATACGGCCCTCGAAGGCCGACTTGTACACCGCCGCGCCGCTGGAGTCGTTGACCAGCACGCCGATGTCCGTGGTGGTGGCATAGTCCTCCGGCGTCATCTCCAGACGCAGCCGGAGGCGGTCGCAGCGGTCATCGACCTTCACCGAGTAGGTGAGCTGGTCCTTAAGCCCCTTGAACTTGTCGTCCTTGTGCGTGCGGAAGCCCTCGATCTGTCCGTCCGCCGCGGCGGCGACGGGCTTCTCGAACAGATTCGTCACGACCAGGTCGCCGGACGGCTTCGCGGGGGTGCCCTGGGTGATCTTGGCCGGGCTGGCGTGCAGCCCGTAGAACTGCACCTTCAGGTCGTACGGCCATTGCTTGTCCGGCCGATCCGCGAGGACCGGGATTTCCCATACGCCGGGCGACAGGTCCTCGGCGAACATCCGCTCGACCTCGCGCCGGCCGTTGGCCGTATCGAGCCGGCCGGCTCCGTCGAAGGGCTCGCCGGTGGGACCAAAGATGTGATCGAGGGTGGCCTTCGAGGTTTGCCCCTCGGGCGCCGACAGCACCACGTGCATCACGGACGCGCCCGGCGGCACCGCGATGAAGTACCGGTTCGGCGTCCAGCCTTTGACGGTCTGACCTTTGAGCGACTGCGTGAAGTTTTCATCCGCAGTGAAGCGGTACGGCACGATGATCGAGTTGATCAGCCGCAGCGCGACCAGGCCGTCGGCGAGCGCATCGACGACGCCGACATGGAGGCCGGGTTCGGTGAGCCCGGCGGGGTCGTACTCGACGAACGCCCGCGCGCTCGCCTCCGCGTGCAGGTAGATCGTCTCCTGCGGCACGCGGCACCACGGGGTCTGCGAGCGCAGGTCGAACTTCCGCGTGAACGACGCCCGCACCGAGGCGTCCAGCGTCGGCGCGAACACCGGCGAGATCGTGAACACCTGCCGTTCGTCCTGCGGGTAGTACGTGCTCCGCCAGTACGCCGCCCGCGCGCGCCCCTTGTGTCCCTGCGCACAGGGCGTCGAGATGTCGTAGCTGATCACCGGGTCATCCTTCGCGGCCTTCAGAATCTTGCCCAGCAGATCGGCCGCCTTGGGCAAGTCCGGCACGCCGGAGCCCATGTCCAGCGCGGTCGCGCCCCGCGCCGGCTGCGCCGTCAGGCACAGTGCCTGGCGAACGTCGCAGGCGCGGACTTTCGCGCCGGGATCGTGGTGCAGGGCATGGCTGATGAGCGTCGCGCACAGGCCCGCCGCATACGGGCTGGCCATGCTGGTGCCCGACCAGAAATCCCCGTGGCGTATCCAGCGCGGCACGGTCGACGTGGACCAGCCGGGCGTCACGATATCGGGCTTGTCCAGCTCCCCGCCGCGCGAGCTGAAGGGCGTGACGACCGCGGCGTCCATGGTGTACCCGGCTACGTCGCGGCCGGTGTCGGCGGCCATGAGCGCGCCGACCGTGATCGCCTCGGTCGCCGCCGCCGGCGTGCCGACGGTCGAGAGGCCCGCACCCGAGTTGCCGGCTGACGTGCAGAACACGAGGTACGGGTTCTCGCGCAGCACCTTGTTGAACACCTCGTCGATGTCGGAGTCGCCCTCGATCTCCGATTCGACCCCGAACGAGAGATTGCACACCACCGGCACGCCCTTCTCGCGGGCGAAGCGGGCCGCGTACTCGATCGCCTTCTTTATGCTCTCGGTGACGCTCGGGCTGCCGAGCGCCCCCATGCCGATCTTCAGGCCGATGACTTTCGCGCCGGGCGCCACGCCGTGGAAATCATCCTGGTTGTCGATACGATACCCGGCGGCGATGCCGGCGACGTGCGTGCCGTGGGCCCCGTTGTCGAACTGGAAGACTACTTTGGCCTGCCGCAGGAAGATGTTCGCCGCGAAGGTCATCGGCGGAATTTCAGTCTCCGGCTTGTCGCGGTGGAACGTGAACGCGTCGAACTTGAGCTTGTAGTTTTGCAGCGGCTTTTCGTCGGCGAAGCTGCGGTCCAGGTTCGTGTCCACGTAGCAAACCGCCTGGTCGTCGCCGTCGCCCGATAGCGCCGTCACCAGCACCGGGAACTTGTCGTCCGTTTTGCCGTTGCCGTCGAGGTCCGCCTGATCGGCGTTGATGAACTTGTGCTCGTCGAACGTGCCGAACCACCAGCGGCGTTCTTCGCCGGCCGGTGCGGATGCCACCGTGGGCGGCGTGTACTCGATCGGCTCGCCGTCCTCGCCGGGGCGTGTGAGCTTGCCGCTGTCGGGATCGAGATGGATCCACTCCAGCTCCACGTCGCCGTCGCCGGTGAAGTCCTGGAGGTCGATGACTTTGACCGCCCCGTCCGGCGTGTGCGTGAGGCCCGGGATCGAGGGATCGACGCCGGTGTCCATGACGGCGATGACAACGCCGCGGCCGTCGCTCTGCGGGTTCGCCGTCCGGAACGCATCGACGCGACAGGTGGAGAGGGAAAGCTGGGTCCAGCCCGGGCGGCTCTGCCCGAGCGCGAGGCCGGTAGACACGGCGACGATGACCAATAGCGCGGTGCGCTTCAACATGGTGGCGACCTCCTGATAACAAGGCGGCGGTGTTCAGCTCAAACCGGAGAATGTACCGGCGGGCGGGCGCCGGGGGTAGCGGCCGACCCCCGTGTCGGCCGTGGAATGCCGGATAGGATTCCGACCCGGAGAGGTGCGAGAAGGGATTCTCGCACCAGCGTCAGGATTCTCACACGAGCGAAAGCGAAGTTGCCTTCGCAGCCAAGGCGTGGTAGCATAATCGCTAGACTGGTCTCCGTCTGTCTAGGGCACCGGCAGGAGGAGATTGACGGGGTTGGAAGCTGGATCAGTGATTGCCGATTCCCAGGATTTGGGAGGAGGCCAAATCGATGTCCGAACCGGGAGCTGGGCAGTTTTCTTTTCGGGCTGGGGATGTTCCCCACGATCAAGGAGGCACAGCATGAATCCTCGCAGAGCACTGGGATCGCGTCTCGTTTTTGGGTGCATGACGATCGTAGTAGCCGGACTGCTGGCCAGCAGCGCGGCTTGGGCGGACGTTTACCGCGTGGATAGCACAGCCCCGGCGGGCGGCGATGGTCTGAGCTGGGACACGGCGTTCAAGTATGTGCCGGACGCGCTCGCCGCGGCGGCGACGGGCGGCGAGGTTCGCATCGCCGGCGGGACGTACCGGCCGGACCAGGATGAGGCCGGCAATGTGACGCCGGGCGACCGGCACGCCAGTTTCCACATGGTCAGCGGGCTCGCCATCTTCGGCGGCTACGCGGGGCTGGCCAATCCGGGCGATCCGGATGCGCGGGACATCGCGCTATACGAGACGATCTTGAGTGGTGACCTGGCAGGCAACGATGATCCGAACGACCTCTTTCTCAATCGGACCGACAATAGCTACCACGTGGTCATCGCGAGCAACACGGACGCCAGCGCGCGGCTGGAGGGAGTGACGGTTCAGGGCGGCTTCGCCGTCACGTCCGACGGCGAACCCAACGGCGGTGGCATCTACATGCTCGACGGCAGTGCGACCTTCGCGGCTTGCACGATCCGGTGGAATGCGACGAGTCTAGGCGCTACTAGCAACAGTGCTCCTGCGGCGGGCAGTGGCGCCGGCGTCTACTGCTATGGCGGGGCTCCGACGTTCACAGGTTGCGCCGTGTCTGGCAACGCGACCGGGCCAGGCCAGAATGGCCACGGCCTTTACTATCTCAATTCCAGCGCGGGCGGCAGCGGCGCCGGCCTGTGCTTCTGCGCCGCGCAGCCGCTCTTGTCAGGCTGCTCCATAACCAGCAACCGGACTGGGAAGGGTGGCAACGGCCATGCGGTGGATGGTATGGCGCATTATGATGCCGCACCTGGTGGCGGCGGCGGCGGAGTTTACGTAGCAGAGGGCTCCGTCGCGACATTCGCGGACTGCACGTTCAGCGACAACAACGCAGGCCTCGGAGGAACCGGGCATTATGGCACCGGGATGACGGGGACCGGCTGGGGGGGACCGGGCGCCAGCGGCGGATTAGGCGGCGCCCTCCTTGCAAGCAACTCTGACGTGGCCGTCTCTGGCTGCATTTTCTCCGGCAATCACAGCGGCGCCGGCGGTACGGGTGGCGGCGCCGGCAGCAACGGGCATGGCAACGTAGGAGGCGCCGGTGGGACCGGGGGCGCAGTGTCCTTTGACGGCGGCGTTGTGAGTTTTGTTGGCTGCGACCTCTTGTCCAACCACGGCGGAACCGGGGGTGGCGGCGGCTCCGCCGGGGCGAGCGGGGGCGGTGGAAGTCACGGTGGCGATGGCGGCGCGCTTCGCCTCATCGGAGCCACGGCTTCGGTTCGAAACTGCCGATTCACCAGCAACGTCAGTGGCAACGGTGGTGGTGGCGGCGCCGCTTATCAGTCTTGGGGGACCGCCGGCAATGGAGGCAGCGCCGGCGATGGTGGGGCAGTGGTGGCTACCAATACGCAGACCGTGTTCACCGTGGCCAATTGTCTCATAGCCGACAACCACACCGGGAATGGCGGGAACGGGGGCGGTGGCCTCGGGCAGCCCGGCGCGGGCGGTACCTCCGGTCAAGATGGCGGCCTCCGCTCGGAGGCTCAGCTCACGCTACGGAACTGCACTATCGCGAGTAACGTGGTCGGCGATCCGGGTACGCCGAATGGCACCGCCGCACTGACCGGCGGAGTCGAGCTTTTGCCGGGCGGCACCGCGGACCTGTGCAGTTTGATCCTCTGGGGCAACGCGGGCGCCGCGGCCACCGTAGAGGGGCAGCAAATCGCCGGCACCCCCACCACGATCGACCATTGCTGCGTCCAGGGCTGGACCGGCGATCTCGGCGGTGTCGGCAACATTGGCGGCGATCCGCTGTTTGTCGACGCGAGCGGAGGCAACTATCACCTGGGCGCAGGTTCGGCTGCCATTGATTCGGGCAACAACGCCTGCGTCGATCCGGACGACCTCGATCTCGATTCCAACGAGCGCCGGGCGGACGATCCGGGCGCCCCGGACTGCCCGCAGGGCGGCTGCGGCGATCCGCCGATTGTGGACATGGGCTGCTATGAGTCTGTGGCTCCGCCGGGCGACTGCAACGGCAATGGCATCCCCGACGATGTCGATCCGGCGATCTGCCGCGGCGACTGCAATTGCGACGGGGTGGTTGACTTTGCCGACATCAACCCGTTTGTCAGCGCCTTGGTTAACGGTCTGTACTGTGACGGCACTGGGTGCAACGCGGACATCAATGGCGATTGCACGGTGGACTTCGGCGATATCAACCCGTTTGTCGCGCTGCTGACGGACAATCCGCTGCCGATCAGTTGCGAGTAGCTACGGCATAGCAGCACGAACGACTCGGAGAATGTGCCGGCGTCCGCGTCGCCAAAAGTAGCGGCCGGGCTTGGTCCCGGCCGTGGGTTGCCGGAAAGGATTCCGGCCTGGGTAGGTGCGAGAAGGGATTCTCGCACCAGCACGAAACTGCGTCCGGCCTAGCGTGTCAGGTCCGCTTGCTGCGCCTCCGGCGCTGCTTGCCCGCGCCATTGCCGTTCTCCTCGAACAGGCCCTCCGGCACCTCCGCGGCCTCGTTTTCCGGCACGATCACGATGCTCGCGTCGCCGGTGAGCTCGTCCGCAGCCTCGGCCGACGAGACGTCGGCCGCAACGGCGGCCGCGCGGGGGCGCGGGCCGCTACCCTCGGCGGCGATCGGCTTGCCGTTTTCGTCCAGCTCGACGTCGGCTTCCGCTGTTCGGTGTTTGGCGATGGCGCGCAGGTCGCGAAGCAGGCGGTCCTCGCTTTGACCGGTGAGGTTGGCTAGCGCTTCGGCTACGTCGGGGATGTAGCGCTCGAAGATGTTGCGCCGCTCGCTTTCCATCCGCTGGCGGCGCCGGCGGCGGACGTACGCGGCCAGCTTGCGCCCGCTTTCCTGCAACGCGAGCTTCATCTCCTTGCGAATCTCGTCGTAGTCGGCGATGGCCTCTTTGCTCTCGCTGGTGAACGGTACCCATACGCTGACCATGTGGATCATCACGACCAACGGGCCAACGGGCAGCGAGCCAGATGGCTGCGACAGGCTGTAATTCCGCCAATCCACGTCCAGCACGCTCTTGTACGCGCTGCACGCGGACTGCTGGTACAGCAGCGGCACCCGGTTGGCGAAGCGGATGACGCGCGCCGGCTGGTCGCCGGGCAGGTTGCCGCCGTAAGCCAGCGCAATCTCGATCTGAAACGGATTGCCGCGATAGACGGCCGGGTCGCGCGTGGTCGCGGTGAAGAACTCGGCCTTGACCTCCTTGAGCAGGCCGGCCAGCAAGTTCCGCACGCCGATCGGGGCCAGGCAGTCCGTCGGCGGGGCCATGATCCTGACGCTTTGCATGGCCTGGTAGAGCTGCTCGACGTCGTGCGTGCCGATCTCGTGGGCCCGCGCGGTCGGGCTGAGCTTGGCCGTGTCGCAGATTTCTTGGGCGGTCCGGCTGCTCACCCGGCAGAACTCGTTTTGCAGGAACGACGCCAGCCGCACCGAGCGCTCGCCCTTCTTCTGCGGCTTGGCGTCCTTCAGCATCTTCATCAGCACACCCAGCTCGATGCCGTGCGGGTGCGGCTTGATCGCGCGCGTCTCCGCGGGCAGTTCTTCCGTGCCGCGCGGGAACTCGCGGTGCTCCGGGGCCGGCGAGACGTAGTGGATGAGGGCGTGCGGGTTGGCAATCGCGGTCTGCTCGACGTACTCATCGACCGACTGCCGGCCCTTCGAATAGGTTGCGACCAGCTCGATGATGACCTCGGTGCCGCGCTCCCACGGCACCTCCACTTCGACCTCGTGTACGGTGTCGGCCTTGTTCTTCGCCGTGTCCATCTGAATCTGCATGTGATGGGCCGGCTTACCCGGGGCCGTGCGCGACGTGATGTGCACGCTCTTGCCCGTCGTGATCAGCCCGTACATGCCGGCGGCGGAGATGCCGATACCCTGCTGCCCGCGGGCCATCTTGAGGCGGTGGAACTTCGACCCGTAGAGCAGCTTGCCGAAAATGTTGGCGATCTGGGCCTTCACGATGCCCGGCCCGTTGTCGCGGACGGTGACGCGGAAGCGTTCCTCGGCGAGCTGGTCGATCGTGATCCACAGCTCCGGCAGGAGGCCCGCCTCCTCGCACGCGTCGAGGCTGTTGTCGACCGCCTCCTTGACCGTGGTCAGCAGCGCCTTGCGCTTGTTGTCGAAGCCCAGCAGGTGGCGGTTCTTGGCGAAGAACTCAGAGACCGAGATGTCGCGCTGCTGGGTTGCCAGCGTCTCCGCCGTGACGGCGCGCGAGCGTACGGCCCGCCGGTGTGGCACAGCCGCCTTCGGCGGTGCCGGTTCTGCCTTGGGCTTCCTCCCAGCCGCGGGCGGCTGGGCCACAGGGCCCGGCTTGGCTTTCGGCGGCGGTGCAACTGAGCCGCGGTCGTCCTCGTCGTCCGCGCCGGGTTCCCAGGCGGGCTGGCTGACAGTTCCGACGGGGATCGGCCGCAGGGGTCGCTGCTCGAAGAGGCTCGGCGTTTCGGTTTTGCGCGTCATCGTTTCGGGTAACGTGGCCATCCCTGGCTCCATAAGTCTCCCTGCGTTTTCTTGCAGGCCGCAAGATATGGTAGCAGCGGACGGGGCGGCGTACAGCGCCCAGTGGGAGGCCCATTCGCGGACGGCGCCAGACGTTCATCGCGACACGCGGCCCGCACGCCGCAGACCGTCAGAACCCGCCGCGGCGTTTGTCCTTCTGAACCGCCCACACGGTCGCGCTCGTCAGATGAACGAGACTGGCCCACAGGATGACGGCCTTGAAAACCGGCAGCCGCTGGTCGTAGTTCTCGCTGCCCTGCGCGAAGAACCACCACGGCCAAACCACGCACACCAGGAGGGACACCAGCGCGACGATGCCGGAGGTCCAGAAGAGCACGGTGCTTGTCGCCGGCGGCGCGACGCCGGCGGGACCAGCCAGTCGTGCACCGTGCTCAGCCGGTCCCGGCTCGGCCGCGATTTCGGGCAGCTTGTCTCGCGCGCCGGCCACGGCGGCGAAAAGCGTGTACAGCACTACGCTGAGCAGCCAGACGGGAATGAACAGGAAGAACAGGTGCAGTGTGCCGGTCTGCACCAGGGTGATCGCGACGGCAATGGCCACTCCCCAACTCAACAGCGCCGGCCAGCTCACCCTCAGGCCCTTGCGCGATGCCCAATAGCGGGTCAGGCCAATTCTAGGGAAAATCCAGTGTTCGGCAAACACGATCGCCCCGACCGGCATCAGCAAGAGGCCATACCAGCCCACGAAGTCCAGAAGTTTCGTGAACACGAATGGGAAGCAGGCTACCACAGTAGTGGCAATCCCCGCGACCAGCGTCACGCGCCAGCGCGGCCAGCCGGGCGTGACGGCCTGAAAGGCCAGTCCGGCCCGGTAGAGCGTGGGATTGGAGGTCGTCCAGCCGGCGAGCACGACGGTAATGGCTCCCGCGACGCCCAGGGCCTGCATCGCGATCGCGCCCGCGTCCAGTTCCGCCATGGTCTTGTTCAGCATCACCGCCGTCGCCGCACCCATCACACCGGCACAGATCCACGCCACATAGTGGCCGAAGAACATGCCGAAGGCCGAGGTTAGACCACAGGAGACGCTCTTGGCATAGCGGAACAAGGCCATATCCGACAGTCCGGCGTGCATGGCGAGGTTACAGATCCAGGCGAACGCCGCGACCTGCCAGAAGGACATGGACGGGCGTCCGTCCGGAGCAGCGCCGGTCCAGATCAGCTTGTCGCCCAGGTGCCAGAAGTCGGCCCAGCTTCGGACGGGCCCGAAGCCGCTCTTGGCGGCCAGGCCGGGCAACAACGCCAGCGCACCGGCGATGAACATGAAGAACATCCAGGGGGCACAGACCTGAGCGAACTGCGCAAGCCGCTTGAAGCCCAGAATCGCGAGAGTCACGACCACGGCGCCGAGCACTAGCACGAGGACGACAAACCGCACGTCTTCCGGATACCACTTGGTTTGCGGCGGAATACCAAAGAGCATGCGAACGGAGGAAGCGGAGACCGTGATCATGCAGCCCGCGAGAATACAGAAGAGTACGGCGTTCAGGACATTGTAGATTAGTGTAGCAACCGGTCCGGCAATCTTGCGCAAATACCAGTACAGAGTCAGGCGGGTGTCGATGGCAATGGGTGTGCAGACCAGCGTCCACGTCAGGACAGCCAATGTGTTTCCCAGCAGCAGACCGACGATGACGTCGAAGGTGCGGACACCCCACGCCACGAAGAGAGCGCCGATGACGAACTCCGTACCCGCGACGTGCTCGCCGGCCAGCAGGGCGGCGAAGTGCCGGGCGGGCTGAAGCTTCTCGGGGGGAACCGCCGTACGCTCGTACTCATACAGCTTGTCGAGCGCGTGGATGGCCCGGCTTTCGCGGCTGTGACCTACGGTGTCGGTGGACATCCCGTACTCCCATCGTTCTCTGGTGGGTCACCATGGACTTTGCGACGCGGCGTCAAACGGCGGGCAGTGTACCTGCGGATGCCCGGCGGGAAAACCCGGCTCGGGGGCGCGGGCGTTGGGCGGCATTCCAAGCGAACGGACAGCACCGTTGCGGCCGGGAACGTCGCAGCTATCATAGCCTGATCGACCACTCGTTCCCGCAGAGGAGCCCGGCGATGAAACCATGGATCAGCGTGTGCCTGGTACTGCTTTCGCTCTGGGGTTGTAAGCGCCAACTGCCGCAGGCCGGCGATGGCAAAACAACCGCGATGGCCGCCAAAGCGAAGTTGAAGATCGCGGTCATTCCGAAAGGCACGACGCATGATTTCTGGAAGTCGGTCCATGCCGGGGCGGTGAAGGCCGCCCGCGAGTTGGGGAACATCGACCTGATTTTCCGCGGGCCAGAGAAGGAGGACGACCGCGAGCAGCAGGTCTCGCTCGTGCAGAATTTCATCAGCAGCCGCGTGGATGCGATCGTGCTGGCCCCGCTTGACGATAAAGCCCTGCTGCCGGCCGTGCGGCAGGCGACGGCGGCGAAGATCCCCGTGGTGGTCATCGACTCGGGCCTGGCCGGCGAGGTGGGCACGGACTTCGTCAGCTTCGCCGCCACGGACAATTACCGCGGCGGGCAATTGGGGGGGCAGCGGCTGGCCGAGGTGGTCGGCGGCAAGGGGCGCGTGCTCTTGCTGCGCTACCAGGAAGGCTCGGCGAGCACGGTCGAGCGTGAGCGCGGCTTCGTCGATGCGTTGGCCAAGTTCCCCGACATCACGCTGGTCGATCCGAAACGCTACGCGGGGCCGACGCGGGCCACCGCGCAGGAGGCGTCGGAGAATCTGCTCACCGCCGACAGCGACGTGCAAGGCATCTTCTGCCCCAACGAGTCCTCTACCTTCGGAATGCTGCTCGCGCTGCGCAGCCGCGGCTTGACCGGCAAGATCCACTTCGTGGGCTTTGACGCCAGTCCCGGCCTGGTCGAAGCGCTGGCCAAAGGCGAGCTCGACGGGCTGGTGGTGCAGAATCCAATGAAGATGGGTTACACCGGCGTAAAGACTGCGGTCGACCACCTGCAGGGCCAGTCGGTCCCGCTGGTCCAGGATACCGGCGTCGTCCTGGTGACGAAGGAGACGATGGAGCAGCCACAGTACAAGGAACTCCTGTCGCCGGACCTGTCCACGTACCTGAAATGAACCCCCATACTCAGCGCAGCCTATAGAGACCACACATGTACCACCGTCGCGTTGGTCTCGTCCGGACCCAGGCCACGTTCCACCATGAACAGCCGCCGGCTCTGCGCGTCGAAGGCCATGCCGCCCACGTTCCAGCAGGGGGCGTCCTGGAGATAGAACTCCGCCGGACGCCAAACCGCGTAGGGCAACACGACCCAGGGATCCTGCTGGCCGCGGGCGCTCTGACCGAGCGCATGCACGTCGTAGAAAATGACCTGCCGCTCGTAGGGCTGGCAGTGATAGCCGTGCGCGTCGCTGCAGGGGTCGCCGCAGGTGACCGGCGGCTCGTCGTAGCAGTTCGGCCCCAGTCCCTTGTAGCCCAGCAACATGATCGCGCTCGCCGTTTCATTCTCAACGAAGGCCCCGCCGCTCCAGTCGTCGCACATGGTGAAGCCCGGATAGTCGCACGCGTTGGGGTCGCCCACGTTGGGGCCGCCGCAGCCGGGGAAGCTCACGCGGTAATAGAGCACGGGCAACGCATCCAGATTCCCCGTGGGGTCGTCGCTGTCCCAGGGCTGGAACGCGAACAAGGTCGGCCCTTGCGAGCCGCCGCGGGTGGTGACCGGCTCGGTGGCGTCCGCCGGCGTGCCGCGTGAGCGGCCGGTGACCAGCGTACGGCCGCCGAGGTATTCATCCGCATACCAGGTGGGCACGGAGAAAAGGTAGGCGCCCATTTTCCGGCCGTGGAACGGCGTCTGGTCGGGGCCGACGTGGAACATGCCCCGCGCGCCCGTGCCATCCAGGTTCGCCAGCCAGATGGTGGGGAACGTTTCCTCCCCGGCGACGCCCTCGGCGTACCAGAGGACGAGTGAGCCGTAGAGCTTGTCCTGCGTTTGCGAGCCGCGGCGGGGCACATACTCAAGATCTTCGACGAAGATGTACTCGCGGTGCACGGTCGCCGCCAGGCCGCCATCGAAGGCCGTCAGCGGAGTCAGCAGGGTTGACTCGGGCAGGTCTTCCCAGTTCGCCTCGCGGGCGGGCGGCGGGATTGCCACCTCGCCGTAGAAGGCCTCGCAATTCCATGCCGGGTCCCAGCACGACTCGCCCGGGTGCGCCGGGTCGGTCACAAGCTCGAAGCCAGTCACCAGCAGCGAGCCGGCGCCGCTGTCGCCGATGGGATAATAGGACAGCCCGCGCGCGCCCCAATTGAAGTCGGCGGGCAGTCGGAAGGCCCCCTCGTAGGTGAAGTCGGTCGGCTGGAGGCGCTCCGCCGGGGCGCTGCCGTCATCCTGGTTGTCAACCGTCGTCGCGTTGTCGTCTGTGTCGCCCCCGCCGTTCGCGTTCTCATCGGCGCTCACATCGTTGCTATCCTGCGTGCCACCTCCGTTGCCGGCTGGCGGGCGACAGGCGAGGACAAGAACGAGGGCCAGAGTCGCCGCACAACAGATCGACGTGAAAAGATCGGACCGGGACATGTCGCTGACTCCCTCTGCAAGGACTCGACTCCGGTTAGCCGCACTGCGACGCGGGTGCAGGAAGGCGCCGTTTCGCGGTGGGCGTTTCCTGCGCATGCATCGCAAGCACTCCTCTCCATCTGCGCCTTGTGCATTCTAACAGCGACCGCGGTTTTTGGGCAGGCGACTGCCACCGGCGAGCGAAATGGAATCCGGGACCTTTTTGGTGAGCCACGCGCTCGTGCTGGGGGCTCAGATGGGGCCCGCCACACGCGGGTCGGCGCGGGCTAGGTCTCCGTGGCGCCTTCTGCCTCAAGCAGGGCGGAGACCAAGCGGCCCAGTTCCGCCATCTGAAACGGTTTGCGCAGCAGTACCGTGGCAGCGTCCAACCGCTCCTCGAAGTCGTCGCGCCCCGCGCCGGTGATGACGATCGCGGGCACCTGGATGCCGTCGGCACGGATTTCGCGGAGACAATCCAGCGCGCCGCGTGTGGGCAGATCAGCGTCCAGTACCAAGAGCCGCACGCGTCGGCCATGCCGCCGAGACTCCGCGAGCAGAGCGGCCCCGTCGCCGACCGGGTCGGTCACGTATCCCAGGGCGCGGAACTCGGCCACCATGAGCTCGCGGGCCTGGCGGTCGCCTTCGGCCAGCAGCAGCAACTCCCCATGACCACAGGCCGGCGGGGCGGGCGGAGTTCGCTCCTGCCGACCGACGCCGGGCGCGACGCAGGGCAAGGTGACCATGAACGTGGATCCTGCCCCGACCTCCGAGCGCACCTCGATCTGCCCGCCATGATCATTCACGATGCCGTGCACGACCGCCAACCCGAGCCCGGTGCCCTGGCCCCGCTCCTTGGTCGTGAAGAAAGGCTCGAAGATCCGCGACTGGATTTCCGGCGACATCCCGGTTCCGGTGTCGCTGACCTCCACGCGGGCCCCCGCGGCCGCAGGCGAAGCGGCCCCACCGGTCTTGCCCGCCGCGACCACGCCGTCCGCCGCGCCGGATTCGCGTCCCTGTGAAACCGCGATGCGGAGGGTTCCGCCGTCCGGCATGGCGTCGCGCGCATTGAGGGCCAGATTCAGGAGCACTTGCTGCATTTGGGTGGCGTCCGCCAGGACCCACGGCGCCGGCTGGCAGTCCGTGCGGACCACCAGCTTGACTGCACTGGGCAGCGCGCGGCGGATCAAACGGGCCGCGTTGTCCACCACGGCACACAGGTCCACCGGCTTCTTGTCGGCAGGCAGCTTCTGGCTGAATGTCAACAGCGAGCCGGTGAGGCTGCCGGCCTGCTCCACGACGCGTTGGATCGCCTCAAGGGCTTGGGTGGCGTCCCGGTCGGCGGGCAACACGCGCGCGATGGGCCCCGTGCTGCCGGCGACAACGGTAAGAAGATTGTTCAAATCATGGGCCACGCCGGCGGCGAGCTGCCCGACGGCTTCCATCTTCTGGGCCTGATGCAGTTGCTCCTGCAACTCGACGCGCTCCTGCTCGGCGCGCCGCCGCCGACACTCCGACTGGTAGCTGTGCCAGACGACGTAGGAGGACAAAAGGGCGACGATCCCCAGGACCACCAGGGCCGCCAGGGTCAGCTTCCGCGTGATCGACCGGACCTCGGCCGCCACGTCTTCGAGGTAGACGCCGGTACCCACGATCCAGCCCCAGGGTTCGAATTCCCGCACGAACGAGAGCTTCGGGACCACGCGGGTGGGATCGTCCTTCCACTGCCACATGTAGGTGACGTACCCGCTGCCCGCACGGCGTACCACGTCCACGCACTCCACAAAGAGCCGCTTCCCGCGCGGATCCTTGTAGTCCGTCAGGTCCGTGCCGTCGAGACTGGGCTGGTACGGGTGCACGATCATGCGCGGGTGGAGATCGTTGATCCAGAAGTAGTCCTTCTGGTCATCGCCATAGCGCAGCCGGCGGACGTGCCGCAGGGCGCGCGCTTGGGCCTCGGCGCGGGTGAATTCACCGGCCTGCGCCCGTTCCTCATAACCGGCCAGCAGGCCGCACACCGTCTGGGTCAGGCTGCGCAGCATCTCCTTCTTCCGGGTCAGCAGACCGTCCTCGAAGGCGGGCAGGATGAGCACGAAAATCGCGAGCGAGAAAAGCGCGATGCACAGCGCGGAGGGCAACACGACTCGCAGCGCGAGCGCGATCCAAAGGCGGCGGTCGGTGCTTGCGGGCATATTGCTTCGCCCCGCGAGTCGTGCGTGGCCTCACCATGCTACAGTATGCGGTAAAGAGAAGGCAGGGGGACACCCGATAACTGGTTGGGATCAGGCTGGACGGGGCGGAGACCGCGCGCCCCGGCCCCGGCGCGCCGGGACGCCGCCGCTCGCGCCTGAACAGGAGAGCCCGTGACGACCGTGAGACTTCCCGTCGCGTCCGTACTGGTGCTCGGGGCCTTGGCCGGCTTCGCGCGGGGCCAGATGCCGACGCCCCAGCCCGCGGCGTCGCAACCCAGCAACAGCGGAGGCGAGCTGACCGTCAGCGCCGCCGGCCTGTTCGACGTACACCTGCGGGACGTGTCATTATCGGACGCCATGCGGCTGCTCAGTTTGCGTGCCCAGCGAAACATCATCGTCGCGGATGGCGCCACGACCAAAGTGACCGCGGACCTGTACCAGGTCTCCTTCGACGAGGCCTTGCAGGCGTTGCTCACGCCGAGCGGCTACACCTGGATCCCCCAGGGTAAGTTCGTTTATGTGTCCCGCGCGAGCGAACGGGACGCAGCCGCCACCGCCGCCCGGCCCCAAGAGCTGCGGCTCTTCGAATTGGGCTTCATTCCCGCGGCCGAGATTCTGCCCATCGTGACCAAGCTGCTCAGCCCGCAGGGCGTGATTACCAGCACGCCGCCGTCCAAGTTGGACGGGGTCGCTCCGACGACGGAGGACTTCAACCAGGCGTTGAACCGGGGCCTGGGCGGCAAAAGCCGCGCGGTCGGCGAGTTCGTCGTCGTGCGCGACTACCCCGAAGTGCTCGACGAAGTCGCCCAGGTCATTGCACGGCTCGACGTGCGGCCCAAGCAGGTGCTGATCGAGGCCGTGATCCTGCGGGCCCGGCTGGACGAGAGCAATGCGCTGGGCATCGACTTCAACGCTCTGGCCGGCATCGACTTCCGCACGGTTGACTCCGTCAGCGTGGGTGCGACCACCCTGACCAAGGGGAACGTCCCGACACGCAAACTGGACACCGCCATGGGCGCCGTGGATACCAACTTCAACGGCCTCGTGCCCGAAGGCGGCGTCAGCGTCGGCATCATCACCAACAACGTGGCGCTGTTCATCCGGGCCCTCGAAGAGGTCGTGGACCTGACGATCGTGGCCAATCCGAAGGTCCTGGCGGTGAACGAGCAGCCGGGGCGGGTCATCGTGGGCCGCGAGGACGGCTACCTGACGACGACCGTGACGCAGACGGCGACGATTCAGACGGTCGACTTCATCGAGACCGGCACGCAGATCCTGTTCCGCCCGTTCATCGGCAACGACGGCTACGTCCGCATGGACATCCACCCGGAAGACAGCAGCGGCGGCCTGACGCCCGCGAATCTGCCGTTCAAGGACACCACCGAAGTGACGAGCAACGTGCTGGTCAAGGATGGTCACACGCTCGTCATCGGCGGGCTCTTCCGTGACAACGTCACGGCACGCACCCAGCAAATCCCCTGGTTCGGCAACCTCCCGCTGCTGGGGACGCTGTTTCGCGGCAAGATCGACCACGCCGTCCGCGAGGAGATGATCGTTCTGATCACGCCGCACATCATCGCGGGCGACGAAGCCACGGCGGAATCCGAGCGGGCGCTCGCCGATGTCGAGCGCTGGCGCGTGCTGGCCCATCGCGGACTGCTGCCTTGGGGCCGCGAGCGGCTGGCCCAGGCCCACTATCGCTGGGCCCTGGAGCACTATCGCGCCGGGCGCACCGGCAAGGCCCTCTGGGACCTCGACCTGGCGCTCTGGCTCAATCCCCGCTTCCTCGAAGCCGACCGCCTGCGCGAGCAGCTCAAGCAGGTCGCAACAGCGGAGCCGGACTTCAGCATCGTCCACAACATCGTGCGGCGGCTGATCGAGCAGGAGCTCTCGTCTCCGACGGCGCCCAGTGAGGCCAGCGATGACAACCAGTAGAGGTTTTGTGGCCGCCGACCTCCGTGTCGGTCGTAGGGAGGGCGAGGCTCCTGCCGAGCCGCGGCTCGCCGGGAGGCTCGCCCTCCCCACGGCGGCGCTTCTGATGCTGGTGCTATCCGCCTGCGAGACGCCGCGGCCGCTGCGCAAGCCGGCGGCGGTGTGGGACCAGACGCGGCTGAGCGCCATGCTGCAGCTCGCGGACGAGCAGATCAACGCCGGCAAGTTCGACCAGGCGCGCCAGACGCTGGCGACGTTTCACGAGTCCACTGATCCACGGCTGGCGGTCGCGCTGGCGCGGGTCGACGTGGAAGAGGGGCGCTACGAGGCGGCGCTGAACCGGCTGGATGGTGTGCTGCCGGAGGCCCGCAGCGGGTCCACGTACGATCGTCTGCGCGGCGTGGCCCTGGAAGGCCTGGGGCGCTGGGCCGAGGCGGCGAGCGCGTATGAGGCGGCATACCGCGCGGAGCCCTCCATCGAGCTGCTGCTGGCCTGGCTGGACGCCTTGGTCCTGGATGGACGCCTCGACGCGGCCCGCGAGACGCTGGAGGCCGAGCGCGGGCGGTTCCCGGGTCAGCCGATCCTCCAGGTGCTGTCCGCCCGCTTGTGCCAGCGCGCCGGCAGCCTGGACGCAGCCGTCCACGAGCTGACCGCCGCCGAGCTGGCCGAGCCCGACTCGACCGAGATTCGGCGCCGCCTGGCCGAGACCTACACGGCGGCGGGGCAATACGCGGCGGCGCTCCCGCTGTGGCGTGCCCTGGTCCTCGCGCAGCCAGACGATGACGGCGCGCACCTGGGTTTGGCGACCGCCTGCCTCGGTGCGGGCGAGCCGGCCGAGGCGCTCGAGGCTGCGCTTCATGTGCTCGGGCGACACCACGACCACGTGGACGCCCGGCTGCTGGCGGCCGTCAGCTATCGCCGGCTGGGGCAGCCTGCCCAGGCAGCCGACCTCCTATCGGACCTTCGCGGCGACGACGACACCGCGCGACTGGCGCGCGAGCTTCTAGCGTCCCCTAAGTAGCGGTCGCGCGGCGCTGCCGCCGGGCGCCTTTCTCCTTCACCACTGCTAAACACCTCACCCCCGAATCGCGATGAATCGAGTAAGGCCGATCCGCCCGTGGCGGATTCGGCTCCAGGAAGCACTCTGTCCGGTGTGAGATGACACAGCACATTGCCCATCGGCGCCAGTACGAACGCCACACCATCGACGTCCGCGTGGAGCTGCTCATCTCGGAGGAGCACTCCAGCCAGGTGTCGCCCCTCGGCGGGCGGTCGATTCAGGGGCACATGAAGAACGTCAGCGCCGGCGGAGCGCTGATCGTCGTGCCGACCTATCTGCCGCGGGCGACGCAAGTCCAGTTGGAGATACCGCCTGGATCGTCCGTCCCAGCAGGCCGTGTGACCGCCCGCGTGGCGAAGGTCCAGATGGTGGACCGCGAGCCGCACTACAGCCTGGGGCTACGTTTCGAAGACGCGGAATGTGAGCTGGTGCGCGCTTTACGGGTTTGGGACGGGCAGGAGACCGGGACATGACGGCGGCCGCGCACGAGGTGCCGGAGTGGGTAACGCTGCTGGAACAGGCCAGCCTGGTCGGCGGCGACGTGCTGCAGACGGCGCTGCGCGAGGCCGACCAGGACGCCCAGCGGGCCGGCGAGTGGCTGGTCGAGCACGGCTGCGTCGCGCGGCGCGAGCTGGCCGTCGTCCAGGCCGAGAGCTTCGGTCTCCCGTTCGTCGAGCCCGGCGATTTCCGCGTGAATCTGCTGAACCGCGCGCTGCTCCCCGAAGATCTGGCCCGCGCCCGCAACGTCTTCCCGATCTTTGCCATCGAGCGCATTATTACCCTCGCCGTCGCCTGGCCGCTGGACCTGTCGGTGCTGGACCAGATCCGCCTGCATACCGGCTGCGAGGTGGACCAGTGCCTGGTCAGCCCCCGCGAGCTGCGCAACCTGGTCGAGTGGGGCTACGGCAGCTTTCAGGGGCAGACGACCGCCAAGAGCGCCGAGACCATCGCCTGGGAAGAGATCCTCAAGGACGTGGCCGACGCGCCCGCGGTCAAGCTGGTCAATGTGCTGCTGGATCAGGCCACGGCGTGCCAGGCGAGCGACGTGCACGTCGACGCGGAGGAGCACGCGCTGCGCGTCCGCTTCCGCATCGACGGCGTGCTCCGCGAGGTCCCCGCGCCGCCCAAAGGGCTGCTGCCCGCCCTCGTCTCACGCATCAAGGTCCTGGCGCACATGGACATCGCCGAGACGCGGCGGCCACAGGATGGGCACTTCAAGCTCGCGGTCGAGCGGCAGGAGCTGGATATTCGTGTCTCGACGCTGCCGTCGACCAACGGGGAGGCCGTGGTGCTGCGCTTGCTGCATGGTGCGGGGCACTTGCTGACGCTCGAAGAGCTGGGCATGCCCCCGCAGACGCAGGAGGTCTTTGACCGGCTGATCCACCTGCCGCACGGCATGCTGCTGGTGACCGGGCCGACGGGCAGCGGCAAGACGACGACCTTGTACTCGGCCCTGGCCCGCGTGGACCGCGTTCGCCAGAGCATCATTACGCTCGAAGACCCGGTCGAAATCCGCCTGCCGCAGATTCGGCAGGTGTCGGTCAACCCCAAAGCCGGGTTAACGTTCGACTCGGGTTTGCGCTCCATCCTGCGGCAGGACCCCGACATCATCATGGTGGGGGAGATCCGCGACCGCGAAACCGCGGAGATTGCCTTGCAGGCGGCGCTCACCGGTCACCTCGTGCTGAGCACGCTGCATACCAACAGCGCCGCCGCGGCCCCCACCCGCCTGCTCGATATGGGGGCGCCGGACTTCCTGATCACGTCGGCGCTGGTCGGCGTGCTGGCGCAGCGCCTGGCGCGCCGCGTGTGCCGCCATTGCGTGATCCCGATGGAAGACCCGTCTACCGCGCTGGAGCTGCTGGGCGAGGGCGTCGCTGAGGCACTCCAGGGCGGCAAGCTGCTCCAGGCGGTGGGCTGCAAACGCTGCGGGAACACGGGGTATGAGGGGCGGGTCGGCGTGTTCGAGCTGCTGGTGCTCACCGACGAAATGCGGCGGGCCATCATGGCGCGGGAGGATGAACGTACGCTGGCGGCCCTGGCCCGCGCCGACGGCATGCGGTTCATGAGTGAGGACGGGCTGGCGAAGGTGCGCCAGGGCCTGACCACCGCTCAGGAACTGCTGCGCGTGGCGGGCCGCATCGACCTGCGCAAAGACCCGGCGGGCGAACCGACGCGGGAGACGAAGATCGCTGGGCAAGTGGCGGAGGCCGGCCCGGCGTCGCCGCCGGGGCGCGAGGCACTCCGCTTCGACGTCGCCGCCTACGAGCGGCTGCTGGCGGGCTGGCTGAAGCCGACCGGCGGTGGAAAACGCGCCGCCGTGTGCGCTGCGGAGAAATAAGCGATGCCGAGCTTTGCTTACCAGGCCGCTGATCCGGCCGGGCGCGTGGTCGCCGGTGTCGTCGACGGTGCCTCCGAGGCCGACGTGATGGTCGCGCTGGAGCAACGCGCCTTGACGCCGCTCAAACTGCGGCCGACGAAGACCCGCGGCGAGCCGGGAATCAGCACGACGGGGGAAAAGACGACCATCCGGCTGCGGTCCCGCGAGCTGCTGGAGTTCTCGCGCCAGCTCAAGGTGATGCTCGCCAGCGGCGTGACGATTCTTTCGACCCTGGGCGTGTTCCGCCAACGGGCAAAAGGGAACTACCGGCGGCTGGTGGATCGCATCGCCGCGGACATCCAGCGGGGCACGACGCTCTCCGAGGCGCTGGCCGCCCATCCGCGCACGTTTGACCCCTTCTACATTGGCACGATCCGCGCCGGCGAGGCGGCGGGCGTCCACACCGAGGCGCTGAGCGAGCTGATCTCCTATTACGAGCAGCGCATGGCGCTGCGCCGTGAAGTGATCGGGGCGTTGACTTATCCCGCCATTGTGGTGCTCACGCTGATCGGGGCGTGCATCATCATGCTCACGTGCGTCGTACCGCAGTTCGAGAAGCTATTCTCGGCCAACGGGGCGGCGCTGCCGCTGCCCACCCGCATCCTGCTGGCCATCAGCGGCTTCGTCACCGGTCATGGTTGGGAATTGGGTGCGGGGGTGGCGGCACTCGCGGTGACGATCTGGCTGACGAGTCCGCTCCCGCAGGTCCGGGCCGTCCTCGGGCGGCTCCTGTCGCATGTGCCCCTGATCGGGCAGGTTCTGTACCTCGCCACCGTCGTCCAATTCGCCCGCATGATCGCGCTGCTGGAGCGGGCCGGGTTGCCGATGCTGGAGACCCTCAAGGTCGTCTCCGAGATGCTCGTGCCGGGGCCGGTCAAAGAGCTGACCGCCGCCGTGCGCCGTAAGGTGGTCGCCGGCAGCTCCATCTCGGACGCCATCGCCGACACCCGCGTGCTGCCGGACCTGGTGGAACAGATGATTGCCGTCGGCGAGCACACCGGGCGGATCGACGAGACGCTGGGTGCGGCGGCGGTGCACTACGAGGAAGAGATGCGCGTCAAGATCCGCCGGCTCACCACGGCCCTGGAGCCGCTGCTCACATTGCTGATGAGCGGCTTGGTTCTGGGCGTCGCGCTGGCGGTCTTTCTGCCGCTGTGGCAAACGAATTCGCTGCTGCTCAAGCACTAACTGGAGTGCCGCCATGTATCTCGAACACTGGTCCCTGGAACGTCCGCCCTTCGAAGCGCAGCCGGATTCGCGTTTCCTGTTCTCCACCGAGCAACACCAGCGTGCGCTGGCCGCCATCAGCTACGCGGCCTGCGAAGGCGGCGAGCCGGTCCTGCTGCGGGGGGCCACGGGTTGCGGCAAGACGCTGCTGCTGCGGGCCCTCCGCCGGCAGTTGCCGCGCGAGCAATACCACGTCGTGTTCGTGCCGGAAGTGGCCTGCTCGCACGTCGGGTTGCTCAAGCGCGTGGTGTACCACCTGACGCACACGCTGGTCCCGGATACGGCCGCGGCCATGGACATCCTGGTGCAGCAGGCCCGCCACAGCGACCAGGACGGACGGGCCATGGTGCTGATGCTGGACGACTGGCCCGTCGATGCCGATCGCGACATGCTGGCCGAGCTGCGTTGGCTGCTCAACCTGGACCTGGAAGGCCGCCGCCTCGGCATCCTGCTGAGCGGAATCGACGTCCGACCCGCCGAACATTGGCCCGGCTGGCTTGTCCAGCGGCTGTGCGCCACGGCGGCGCTCGGGCCGCTGGTGCTGGAACAGGTGCCGGCGTATCTCGAGCACCGGCTTGGCGTGGCCGGCAAGACCGCCACCGATGGTCGTGACCAGCGCGAGATCTTCGCGCCGAGCGCCGTGGAGCTCATTGCCGAATGGTCCGGCGGCGTGCCCCGGCTCATCAACCGCGCGGCCCATCTGGCGCTCCACGTGGCGTACCTCGACCTGGCGCGCCGCGTCGAGCTGGACGCGGTCCGCCGCGCGGTGGAGGGTCTGGGGCCAGGGTACGAGCCGCAGGTGGAGACTGAAGCTCACAGGCCTGCGCCGGCTGGGGTGCTCGGAGTGACGCCCTGATGCGGCCGCATGCGTTCACGCTCGTCGAGTCCGTGCTCGCGATCACGCTGACCATGATCCTGAGCGCGGCCGCGCTGGCGGGCTTGCGGGGGGTGCAGAGCTGGCGCGCGGCGGCGGCGGTGCGGCGGATTCAGGCGGACGTGCTCTATGCCCGGCAGGCCGCAGTTCTGTCCGGGCGGCGGACGTTGTGTGTCTTCGACCTGGCCAAGATGACCTACGAGTTGCAGCAGGAGTCCAGTCCCCGCAGCGGCTCCTTCGTGGCCACCGTGATCGACCATCCACTCACCAGCGAGCCCTGGCGGGTTGCGCTGGGCGACCTGTCCAGCGGCCTGGGTGTTAGCTTCGCCCCCATCTTGAACCCTTCGGCCTTTGGCTTCGACGCGGCCGGCATGCCGGTGACGAGTGCCGGGAGCGTCCTCGGAAGCGACCTGGTCATGACGTTCACCAACCGCGCAACCCTCACGCTTCGAGCTGGTTCCGGCCTGAGTGAGGTCACCTGGCCATGAGAGCACGCCACGCCCTATCCCTGATCGAAGTGGTCGTGGCGATGGTGCTCCTGGGCCTGGCGGTGCCGCCGCTACTGCTCCAGATCGCCGCCGGGGTGAAGCAGCAGGAAGCGACGCTGATCCAGCAGAATCTGGCGCACCTGGCGTCCGAGCGCATGTGGCAGATCTTCACGGACCATGCCGACTCGACGCACGGCTATGACGCCATCATCGCGGCCGCGTATCCGAACGAGACGGCGCCCGATGGGCTAATGGGCTACACGCGGAAAACGGAGGTGCGCGAGGTCAGTCCGACGGACTACATCACGCCGCAAGCGGGCTCGGGCGTCAAGCGTTTTCGGATCCAGGTCAGCGGTCCGCGGAACCAGTCGCTGACGGTGGAGTCATTGGTCACGGACATTCCCGGGGCCGTCGGGACCAGCTAGCAGGGCCGCGCGATGAACGTGTCGCTCATCGAAATGGTGTTGGCCATCGCCCTGTCGGGGCTGATCCTGGCCTCCGCCATCCTCCCGACCACGCAAGTCATGGTGGCCTACCAGGACGCGGAACTGGAGGGGCGGACGATGCTGGCACAGACGGCGGCGGCGGTGCGCGCCGAGCAACTGGTCGGTGCGATTTGGCGCGATCCGAACGCGCCCGATGGGCACGCCACGCTGCAAGCGGCCCTGGCCAGCCAGCTCCAGGTGGGCGCCTGGCAGTTGCGGGCCAGCGGCAACCGGCTCGAACAACAGCGGTCGACGGGCGGCTGGGCCCCGATCGCCCAGCCGGTTCAAGGGTTTTCCTTTCAGTACCTGCTGGACAGCGGGACATGGACGGCAGCACCGGCGGCCGGCGAGCTCGCCGACGTGATCGCCATCCGCTTTGCCTGGAGCGATCCGGATAGCGGGTTGCCCTATGGCGGCTTGGTGGTCACCCCCGACTGCTCGTTTGCCGCCGGCACGATCAGCCTGGAGACGCCGAGTGTCTCGAACCCGTACCGCCGGACCGACTACACGCGGACGATGACGCTTTCCCTGGGAAGGTGGCCATGAGAACGGCCCGGCCTGCATATCGACGCGACGCTGCGGCACTGATCTCCGCCGTGGCCATTCTGCTCGTGGTGGCCGTATTCGCCGCGGTATTTCTGAGCGTGCACAGCACGCAGGTTTCGACGGCGGAGATCGCCATGCGGCGGCTGCGGGCGGAGGCTGCGGCCCTGGCCGCGACGCAATTGACCCTGTGGAAGCTGAACCAGGATTCGGGCCAGCAAGCCGATATCGCGCGTGTCGTCTACGAGCACGACACCTCGTTTCAGGCTGCGCCCCTGTTCCAGATCGACGGCGACCTGGCCGGGGCCACCTTTCACGTCGACCTGTGGCCCGGCGAGAACCGGGTGCGCCTGAAGACGGTCGCACAGTGCGGCGGTGTATATTTTCAGCGCTGGGCGCAGGCGCCGATCCGCCTGGAGACCGCGACCAATCTGGTGAAAGGCGGCGACTTCGAAGACCCGGCGGCGATCATGCGGCTGCCGATCTGGCGCGGGGCCTACAGCCTGGGCCAGTGGCTGGCGGGCTATGGCCTCACACTCGTGGATGACCCACGGCGCTGGCCGGCGTTTTTCCCCTGGAACATTACGCGCGACGGGAGCAATCACTTCGCCGAAGAGCTGCGCTCGTCCTCGGTCATGGCCCAGTACGTCCCCGCCCAGGGCGCGAAGGGCACGTTATCGCTGGATTTTGACTACATCCGCCGGAACGGGAACTGCTCGGTCCAGGTCCGTGGCACGAACACGTTGCCGCCGCTGGCCCTGCTGTATCCGGGCCTGCCCGGCTACGACCGCTGGACGGACGCGGGCGTCTTGCTCTACGACAGCCGCAACCTGCCCCATTCCACCGACTGGACCCACTTCTCGGCCGATGTCAACGCCGGTCAGGGTTACACGTACTACGTCGTGCAAGTGGTGGCCGGCGGCGGAGGAGGAGGCGGCACGCCGGCCACGCCGGAACGGGCGATCGATAACGTCAGCTTGCGCGGCAGCCGTTAGCGCGCGGCGTGCGTCCTGAAAAATGCGCCGTTGGCGGCGGCACGTCGGCCGTAGCGAAACGGGCGTGGTCTATTAACACCTCTTTCGCATGCGGTCGATGAATCCGCAGGACTGGGGTAGGCCGTAGGGCCACGCCGTCAGTGGACTGAGGAAATGATCGGACCCAACGACCGCGAGACCTGGATCGCCTTCGTGTGTGACACGGCGGGTGCCACACTCCTGGCCATACGCGGCACGGGTCCGGATCTGCAAGCCGTGGCCCAGCACTGCATCGAACTCGATCTGGACTTCCTCCAGCAGCGGGGGCGCATCGTCGGGCTCGAGCAGTTCGTCGCGGAGCACCAGTTGACCGGTGCCGCGGTGCGGGTCGCGTTTGCGGGGGCCGGCTGCGTCGTGCAAAAGCTGCACATGCCCCCACTGAGCCCGCGCAACCGCAACCGGGCGATTCGGACCCGCTTGAGCAACTATGCGGCGGGTCGCGAGCTGGCTGTCGGCATCCGCCTCGATGGACCGCCACCGCGCGGGGCAGGCGCGCAGGTGCTGGCGGCCGGCGTGGATTGCACCCTGACGCGCGGGGTGTATCGGGCGTGCCGGCGCGCGGGGCTGCGCGTCCAATGGATGACGGCCCTGGCGGACGTGTTCGAGTCGCCTCCCGCGAGCGGCACCGTCGTCCAGCTCCTGCTCGGGGAGCGCACGACAACCATTCAGCTATTCGACGCGGGTTGCCTGATCGGGTGCCGCGACGTCCTGCTCGGGCGGCGCGATTTTGTAGCCGCCTATCAGCGGCCGATTCTGACCGCCGACGGCCCCGTGACGTTGTCCCCGGCGGAGGCGGACGCGCTGGCGCGCGAGGTCGGGATTCCGGTGGGGCGGGAAGACGAAGTGCGGCCCGGCCTGCCCGCGGTCCAGCTCTGGCCCATGCTGACCCCCGTGCTCCAGAAACTGCGCCGCGAGGTCGAGCAAAGCCTGACGCACGGCCAGCTCAAGGAGCCCCTTCAGGCTTCCATCCGGCTCTTGGGGCTGCCGGCCCTGCCCGGGCTCGCCGAGTATCTGGCCGAAGACCTGCAACTGCCCGTCATCCCCCTGGCCCCCGCCGACGCTGAAACCCACTACCTCGCGGCCTGGTGCCAGGGCGGACGGAAAACGGCGCCCATGGATCTCCGGCCGCCGGAAGAGCAGTTCGGGGACCGCTTCACACGGCCGGCGCTGGCGGCCGGACTGTGTGCCTTGTTGATCATACTCGGGAACTCGGCGGTTCCCCGCGAAGCGGGGGCGCAGCTCTCCGAGCTGCGCCCGCTCGCCAAACAATTGCAGAGCGGGGTCACGCGGGCTCAACAGGAATGCGACCAGGCGCAGCGGACGCGCGCTGAGCGCGTGGTGCAACTGCACCAGCGTGTGCAACTGACCAAAGCCCTGCCCCGTTGCGTGCCCGTCGTCGAGCTGGCGCAGCGGGTGCTGGATTCGGTGCCGCCGAACGTGGAGCTCATCGACCTGCAGGTGCAGGCCGAAGTCGGCCGGCCGGCGTTGGCGCTGCGGGCGGCCTATCAAGGCCCGGTTGCGGCCAGCATCGTGGCCGGCCACTGGGCCTGCAGGCTGTCGGAGTCCGGGTGGTTCTCCGGGGCGCGCGTGACGGCCGTAAGCGGCAGCGGCCACGAGACGCCCGCGTTCATGGAACTTGAAGCGTTGCTAAAGTGAGGTGGCTCCGGTGCGTCACTGGTTAACACCCCGCTGTCTGCTGATCGTCCTGCTGCTGATCGTGGCGCCGGGCGCCGCCCTGACGCACCTGCTGATCACGTGGGTGCCGGGCAAGGTGGCGCTGGCGCGACTGAACGGGGCCGTGAAAGACCACACGGGCCGGCTGGATGCGGTGTGCGTCCAGACACGCGTGCTCCTCGAGCAGACGGACCAGCTTGAACGTTCTCGCGCGGCCCTCGATGACCCCGCCCGCCGCGCCTGGCTGCCGCAGCGCGATCGCGATGGCGCCTTCGACCAGCTCGCGGAAGCGTTCCGCGCCGCGGACGTGTCCCTCGAGCAGATGACGCTCGCTGAGCCGGCGCTGTATGCGGCGGTGTCCCGCCGGAACCTGTTGGCTTGCGAGCGCGTGACTATCGATTGCACCGGGGACTATGCGGCGCTGGCCGCCTGCCTGGATCGCCTGGTGCAGCTCGATCTGCCGCTGCGTATTACGCGTCTGGGCTGGAACCATAGTCCGCCGCAGTTGCGCCTCACGCTGCAGATCGAGGTGCCGTTCGTGCCGGACGACGCCCTGCGGACCGCGTTGGCTGACGCCGCCAAGCTCGAGGACAAGGATGAATCCTAGTACCCGCCGGAAACTGATCCTCGGCGGCCTGCTGGCGGTGCTGGCCGCCTGGCTGGTGCTGCCCTACGTGCTGCGGCGCGGGGGCCCGGCGCAGGCGCAGGCCGCGACCACGGAGGAGGCGGAAGCCACCGGCGTCGGTGCCGACGTGGTATTGCCGGTCCTGTCGGCCGTGGCCGCCCTGCCCGCCCCGGAGGCACCGGTCAACCTGGGTTGGCCGAGCGATCCCTTCCAGCGCTTGCACCCGCCCAGACCCGCGAACGGTCTGGATACGGCTGCCGCGCCGGCGGAGACGCACCCCGGGCTCGCGTTGGAGGCGATCATCAGTGGTTCGTCGCCGCGGGCCATGATTCAGGGACAGATCGTCGCGGTGGGCGATCGTTTAGCCGGTGGCTACACGGTCACCGCGATCGACGCATATTCTGTTACGTTGGCGGGCCCGCAGGGGCCCTGGACTTTGACGCTGCCCCAGTGATGACTCGCGTTTCTTTGGAAGAAGGTGTACACATGAACACGAAGTACTCGCGGTCGGCTTTTACGCTCGTCGAACTGATCATGGTGATCGTCATCATCGGCCTGCTCGCGGCGGTGGTGATCCCGCGCTACGGCGACATCAAGACGGAGGCGCAGAACGCGGCCGAGACCGCGGCGGTGGCCGCGGTGCGCAGCGGGATCAAGCTCGCACACATGACGAGCCTGGCGAAGGGCACCGACACCTGGCCGGCGAATCTCGACACCGCCACGGCCGGCAAGGCCAGCGAGGCCAACCCGCTGTTCGGGACGGTGATTGAGGACGGCGTGACGGACGCGAACTGGGAAAAGGTGAACGACACCACCTACAAGTACGACCCGACGACCAATCAGTACGGGTACGACAAGACGACCGGCAAGTTCACGAAGAAATAGCCGCCGGGCCGCGCTGGCGTACGCGTCGTCGTGCTGCGGCGTCGCCGGCTGCGCGGCGGCGCCGATGCGAGCCCGGAGCGCAAGCGAGGGTTGGCCGCGGTGTGCGCGCCGGACCCGCGCTCGCGCTTCGGGCATCACCGCGCGTTGGGGGGCCATCGTCATTTCGCTGGGAGGAAACTGAGGGCGCAGGGACTCGAACCCTGGACCTACGGCTTAAAAGGCCGTTGCTCTACCGGCTGAGCCACACCCTCGGTCAGATAACGTCGCGATTGTACGCCGATTCCGTCGGCACACTCAACGCACTGGCGGTGACAGCGCTGGACGAAGCTCGGCGACGCGGCGCGCCCGCCCGGGCGCGCCGGCGCGGACCTGGGGAGCAGGGCGCACAAAACCCTTGAATTGGCCATTTATCTCCGCTATGCTGGCGCCGATGTAACTCATGCCGTTCCGGGCGACCGCGGGCCTCCGGGCCGGTCGGTCGAGCGCCCTCCGGCGGGATTTTGGCCATGCCCGTCGCCGGGCGCGGTCGCGTGGCGACGCGACCATTGAAACAGCTCTTTCCAGCGGCCAGTAGGAGTTGACGATGCAGCGCGGCCAGGTGCTGCGCAGGCGTCTGCGCGTTTGGCCGGGGGTCGTCGTGATCGGTGGTCTCTTCGCCGGCGGTCTGGTCGGCAGCGCCGCTTGGTGGTTCTGGCGCGGCAGCGCGCCGGCCGGCGGGCTGGGCCGGGCGCACGTCGCGCCGGGATTGCGCGCCGCGCCGCGCTTCCCCGCCGAGCGCGGCGCCTTTTCTGGCTGCAACCTGCTCTGGGTAACGCTCGACACCACCCGGGCCGATTACCTCGGTTGCTACGGGTCCACATCCGCCGCCACGCCGAATCTCGACGCGCTAGCGCGCCGCGGCGTGCTGCTTTCCGAGGCGGTCACTCCGGTGCCGCTCACGTTGCCGGCGCACTGCTCGATGTTCACGGGACTGTATCCGCACCGGCACGGCGTGCGTCTGAACGCGCTGCAGCGGCTGGGTGCGGGGCGCGAGACATTGGCGGAGATTCTGGCTCAGCGGGGCTACGCGACGGGGGCGGTGCTCGGCGCGTACGTGCTGGATTCGCGCTTCGGCCTGGACCAGGGGTTCAACACGTACCTCGACGATTTCGACAGGGCGCCCACCCGCGAGCACTTCGACCCCGAGGCGAAGGCCAACCAGGTGACCGACCGCGCGGTGGCGTGGCTGCGCGGGAACGCTGGCCGACAGTTCTTCCTCTGGGCGCACTACTTCGATGCGCACCTTCCGTACGAGCCGCCGCCCCCGTACGCCGATCGATACCGCGCGAACCCGTACGCGGGCGAGATCGCCTTTATGGATGCGGAACTGGGCCGCCTGCTGCGGGCGCTGGGGGACCTGGGCCACACGCAGGACACCCTGATCGTCGTGGCCGGCGATCACGGCGAGGGCCTGAGCCAGCAACTCGAGGTTGCGCACGGCTACCTGTTGTTCAACTCCACGTTGCACGTGCCGGTGATCATGGCCTGTGGCGACCGCCTGGGCGGAGGGATCCAGGTGCCTGGCCTAGTGTCACTGACGGACCTGCTGCCAACCGCTCTGGCGCTGCTCGGCCTCGACGCGCCCGCCGGCATCGATGGAACCGATCTGACCGCGCCGCCTGAGCTCCACCGCACCGTCTACGCGGAGACGCTGTACGGCCTGGCCGAGCACGGTTGGTCGCCACTGTTCGCGATCTTCCGCGACCGGCAGAAGTACATTTACGGCCCGCACCGGCTGCTGTTCGACCTGGCCCGGGATCCCCTGGAGGCGACCAACCTGGCCGCCTCGCGGCCCGACCTCGCCGCCGATCTGGCCCGCGGGTTGACGGCGTTCTTTGGGGACGAGCTGAGCCGCGCGGGCGCGCCCGAGGCCACGGAGAGGCTGGACGACGCAGAACTGGCCAAGCTGCGCGCCTTGGGCTATGTCGGGCGGGCCACGGACGACTACGACCCAGGTGCACGCCCGGACCCCGTCGATATGGTTCCACTGGTCCGTCAGGTCGAGACCGCGCAGTACGAGGCGCTGATCGGGCAGCGATCGGTGGCCAACGCCGCTGCGGCCATCGAAGATGTCCTGCGTGAGCACCCCGACTTCTGTGCGGGATACCGCTACCTGGCTGATGTCCTGATCTGCGAGGCCGACGCGACGCGGGCCGAGTCCGCCGCGCGCCGCGGCCTGGAACAGTGCCCCGACAACCTGCCGCTGCTGATCTCGCTGGCGCGGATCAAGCTCAAGCAGGGTGACGGCGAGCAGGCCGCCGCGCTCTACCGGCGCATTGTCGCGGCGTATCCGGACTCGCCGGCGCACCGGGAAGCGCTGGGGGCGGCCCTGTTGCTGTGCGGGCGTCATGACGAGGCGCGCGACGTGTTTGCCGGGCTGCTGCCGATGGCGCCCGACGATATGAACGTAGCCAAAGGGGTGGTGCAGTCCCATCTGGGGGCCGGCCGGGCGGAGGAAGGGGTGCGCCTGCTGAGCCAGCAGTTGACCGCGCACCCGCGGCAGGTCGTCGTCCGGATGGCGCTGGCGTCGTTGCGGCGCGCGCAGCGGCAATACGACCAGACGATTGGGCTGCTGCGCGAAGGCGTGGTCCTTACTCCGGAGAACGGCGAGCTGTCCGACGCGCTGGCCGCGACCCTACTCGAGATGAACGACGAGCCGCTGCGCCGCGCTGCCGAGGCGGCCGAGGTCATGGAACGCATCTGCCGGAAAACTGGCTTCCGCTACCCACAGTACATGCTCACGCTGAGCGCGGCCTACGACGCCCTGGGGCGGCACGAGGACGCGATTTCCGTGGCGCAGCAGGCGTACCAGCTCGCCTCCGACGCCGGCCAGTCGGACCTCGCGCGGCGCATCGCCCGCGCCATCGAAAAGTACCGCGCTGCGGGCTGACTCTGCGCGTCAGCTTCTTCTGGCTCCCCGCCTGCTGCGCGACGCGGACCACGCTGCGAACCGCCGTCAATCGCTGGTCAACTGAGGGCGCAGGGACTCGAACCCTGGACCTACGGCTTAAAAGGCCGTTGCTCTACCGGCTGAGCTACACCCTCAATGCGGTTTTGCACTACATTTCGCCGCATCGCTGCACTACAATTCGCGTGGCGCCGAGGGCCGTCGGAGGCCCTCCATAACTGGGAATTGTACCACGGATTCTCGCGTGGCAACGCGCCGCAACCGGCGAATTCCGAAGCTCAAGTTTCAGAAGCTCCGCGGCATCGGCTAGCGCGCGCCGCCTCAGCCACCCGATCGAGGTCGGCCTGGAGTGCGGCCAGCGCTCTTGCCGCCTCGTGTAGAGGATGCTGCACATCATGCGGATTCACGAACCGGAATGCCCCCAACCTGGCATCCCAGACCGTGACGAGGGTGTTCGGCGAGGTGGCCGTCCTTCCTGAACCACGGCCTTCGCGGGACACCGAGCGCCGGACCGGTGCGGGCCGCGATATGTTCTTGGAGGACGCTCGTCGCTCCGGCTTAGTAGCTGGGTGGGTCTGGGTGCTCATGGTCGTGCTCCTCTGGCGGCCACCCCGCTCGCTTGCCGCCGTCACCCAGACACGCGAGAATTCAATTTACGACCCATCAGGGACTCGGGTTCGTGCGAGAAAACCGCATGTCGTCCGGCACTTCGGACATCACGGCGTTGCTCCAGCGGGTCAACCAAGGCCAGGAGGGCGGCCTGAATGAGTTGATGACTGCGGTTTACGACGAGCTACGGGCCATCGCGGACCGTCACTTGCGGCATAAGTTCGGATCTGGCTTGCCAGGCGTGACGCTGCAGCCAACCGCGCTGGTGAACGAGACGTTCCTCAAACTCATCAAGCAGCGTCAGAAATACGACAACCGGGGGCACTTCTTTGCGATCGCGACGAAGCTCATGCTGCGGGTCTTGCTCGATTACCACCGCGCCCGGAGTGCCCGCAAGCGGGGCGGCGCGCGGCTGGTGGTGTCAATCGACCCGGATCGCGACGTGCTGGTTACGGGCAGTCGTGAGGAAGGGAGTGAAGCCGAGATTCCGGCCCTGGTGGAAGCGTTGGCGCAGCTTGAGAAGCTTGATTCCCGGAAGGCGGACGTGGTGAAGCTCCGCATTCTGTACGGGCTGACCGTACCCGAGGCGGCCCACTCATTGGGCGTTGGCACGGCCACCGTCGAACGCGACTGGGCCTTTGCTCGGGCCTGGCTGAGGAAACAGCTGGCCGAGGTAAGACGATGACCCCCGCGCAGTTCGAACGTATTGAGGAGCTGTTCCACGAGTTCCGGCGTCTATCACCGGAGCGACGCCAGGCGGCCCTGGACGCCGCTTGTGGCGAGGACGCCGAGCTCGGCGATGAGGTGCGGAAGCTGCTCGCCTGCGACGACCCCGATCGAACCTTGAGCGGGATGCGAGCCGAGGTGTTCCAGCCCCGACACGCCGCATCGGTCCCGGGGCTCGCCCTGCCGCCCGATTCCTTTGCCGGGTATGAGATCATCAAGGAGATCCACCGCGGCGGGCAGGGGGTGGTCTATGAGGCGCTCCAGAGGTCGACCAAGCGCAGGGTCGCGATCAAGGTGATGAAGGAGGGCGGGTTCGCCAGCCACTCCGACAAGGCTCGTTTCGAGCGCGAGGTCGAAATCCTCGGTCAGCTCAACCACCCCAACATCGTCTCGATCCACGACACGGGCGATGCTGCCGGCCACTTCTACTACGTCATGGACTACATCTCCGGTCAGCCCCTCGATGCGTGGGTGTCCAGCAGCCAGCGGTCAATCGAGGATGCTCTGCGGCTATTCCAGAAGATCTGTGAGGCGGTCAACGCGGCGCACTTGCGCGGGGTGATCCACCGCGACATTAAGCCCGGGAACATCCGCATCGACGCCCGCGGCGAGCCATACATCCTGGACTTCGGACTGGCCAAGGTAGTGCGTGGGGTGGAAGAAGCCTCGCTCATGACGGTGACTGGCCAGTTCATGGGCAGCCTGCCGTGGGCAAGCCCCGAACAGGCCGAGGCACTGCCGAGTAAGATCGACATCCGCACAGACGTTTATTCGCTGGGCGTGATCCTGTACCACATGTTGACGGGTAAGTTCCCCTACGAGGTCATCGGCAACATGCGAGACGTGCTGGACCGGATCATGCGGGCCGAGCCGGTCCGCCCCAGCGCGATCCGGCGGCAGATTAACGACGAGGTCGAGACGATCGTCCTTAAGTGTCTGAGCAAGGAGCGCGACCGGCGCTACCAAACGGCCGGTGAGTTGGCTCGTGACATCGGGCATTACCTGAACGCAGAACCAATCGAGGCCAAACGCGAGTCGACCCTGTACCTACTGCGGAAAGCTCTGCGAAAACACAAGGCGTTGTTCGGCGGTACGGCGGCCGTGCTGGCGGTGCTCATTGCGGCGACGGTGACGAGCACCGTTTTCTACGCCCGAGCGCGGGCGCAACGCACCCGGGCCGAACAGGCGGCAACACGCTTCAAGGCGGAAAACCTTCTCCTACAAGATATTGTCGCGGCACTCAACCCTAGAAGCCTGCGCTCGCAGGGACCAGCAATTGCGTCAGCAATCAGCGCCGCGAGCCAACGGCTGGACGAGGGACTGTTATCCGATGACGTCGATACAGAAGCGAAGCTGCGCCGGTTACTGGGCGACGTGTACTACGTGTTCGGTGAGTATGACAATGCGGCGTGGCAATGGCGCAAGGCTATATCGCTACTGAAAGGCACCGATCGGGTCGCAACGGCTGACATGTTTGAGAACGTTTACTCTCTTGCCTGTCTCGCGGCTACCCAGGGGCAATCAAGGGAAGCAATGGCACTTTTGGAAGGTGCACTTCCGCTCAGCACGGAAGCCCTGGGGCGCGAAGACCCACGAATCGTCATCGCTGAGGGCCTTCTCGCGATGTTGCGCGGAGATGTGGCCGGAACTCAGGCCGCCGTTGAGTCTTATCGCCGAATTGCTGCTCGGCATCTGAAGGATCCCAATTTGCCCGATGTTGAGAAGGCTCGGCATTTGGCTTTTGTTGTGGAGATGTCTCTTGATACTGGCCGGCCGTCAGAGGTTGAAGTCTACGGCCGGGAATTGCTCGCGCTAGATCGCAGGGTTTACGGTGAACGTCACGTGTATGTCGCGTACGCCTCGAAATCGCTAGCGCTTAGTCTGGAAGCGCAAGGACGATTCGCGGAAGCGGAGGAGTTGTTGCGCCAGGCGTTGGACATCGAGATTGAGGTTCTACACGAGCGCGCTCCGGAGGTGGGGCGCACGTTGGCGAACATCGGACGTGTCGCTGCGAAGCAAGGCAGGCTTGCGGATGCCGAGAATGCGCTGCGCGAGGCACTACAGATCCTGGATGTCCGGTCACCAGAGATCTGGCTTCGATATGACGCGCGAAGCACTCTCGGGGGCGTGTTGAGCGATCAGGGAAAGTTCGGCGAAGCAGAATTGCTTTTGTTGCCGAGCTATGAGGAACTGGCGGGCGACCCGCTTACTTGGCCAGACCGCAAACGTGATGCGCTGCAACGGATCGTGCGCCTGTACGAAGCCTGGGGCAGACCCGAGCAGGCCACTGACTGGCGTACGAGGTTGGCACGATTGGCACCGGCCGCATCAGCGCCGCATGAAATGACCGGCGACGCTGTCGGCGAATCGCAGCCATCGTCAGATTGGCATAGGTAGCACACGTGGCCGACGGACGGGGGGTCGGTTGGGCTCGAGTGCTTCGACTGCACCGGCGCAGCCGTCGCTGTGAGTAGCGCAGCACGGCCGGTGTGCGACGGCGCGGACACGCAATGCGTTGGCACCATTCGATACGAGCAAGTGGGTAATCATCCGCGCAAGAGAACCCCGCCTGGGTGACAGGCGGGGTTGGGTGCGGCGCGCATCGTGCCGTTTCTACGCCCTGAATTGCGCGGCAGATTGCGGCGGGGGCGCCGCAGGCACACCCGCCGGCTCCGTCTCCGTGAGCAGCGGTTTCGCGAGTGGATAGAACTGACGCCAGTTCATCTGCATCCGCCCCAGGGCGTCGATCACGTTCTCCAGCGGCAGGCCCGCCGCGGTGATGTTGAGTACCCAGTTGCACGCCAGCTCGCCGTCTGTGTCGATCCAGTAGGTGCCAGCCCAGACTTGGCGGTTCCGGGAACCGAGCAGCTCCAGGGCACTCTGGCGATTGGCCTGGCTGAAGTACGTGGCGGTGTACAACCGGATCGTGACCGCCCGCTCCGTGACCTTGCCGGGGCGGCTCGGTTCGGTCGCCGACAGCATCGTGTCGATGAGCACGCGATAGACCGGCCGGCCGTCATCGGTGGAGAACAGGATGACGAGCAGTTCGTCCTTCGCGACGCCACCCGGCTCATCGCCATTGCCGCGGGCGGCCTTCTCTTGGTACAGGACCTTGATTCCCTGGCCGGCCAAAACGTCGGCGATCTGATGCTCGACGCTGCTCTCGTCCTGGGCTACCTGGAGCATGATCGGCTCATTTTGCTTGGTCGCTTTGCCCTTGTCGCCTGCGCTGGCTGGGTCGATGTGACCTGACAGCCCCATCATCAGGCTGCTCCAAACAAACGTCCCGCTCAGCGTCAGCGCCTTTCTTTGCTTGTTGCTCATGGCAGCACCTCCTTGCTTGGCGTTACCTCAACCCGGTCGCCGGGAAACCGTTTCCCGGTGGCACATCGTCCAAAAGGCGTCGGCTTGTCAGCGTGTCTGGCTCCGAGACCGCCACAGCTTGCGGCCGTCACAAGAACACGCGAAAATACTGCTGAACGCCCATCATTTGCCGGGCGTCATGCGGGACACGAAGTCATGGAGCATTCAAGAAAGCGACGTCGTGGGGTGAGGATGCGGCGCGTCGTCGGTTGCGAAGGGAGCATGGGGTCTGCGACCGCAGGATTGCATCCGAACGCGGGGCGAAGCCGGCTGCGGTCCACGACGTGCTGAGCCGGCTTGTGAGCCGCTTTCGGGTTTGGCTTGGACGGGTGTCGTGTGACTTCGGAACCAAAGTTACGGAGTGCAATTCCCGCGGAGAAAATCTGCACTACATTACGGGTCGAGTCGGGACTACTTAGGGCGATTCATCGGCCCGGAGGAGCGTCCCGAAACCGGTTTTTCATAGCGCCAAGCGTGTTTTCGAGGTGTGATTGTAGTGCGGTGTCGTTTTGAAAGGCCGTTGCTCTACCGGCTGAGCTACACCCTCGCAGCACACGCACGTGCTCGAGGCCACGGATTATACACGTCAGGGCCGCTGTCCGGCAGCGCGCCGCCGAATGTTCAAGGGTTATCCTTTCCGGCGGGCGGCTCCGCTGCGCATACGAGCTGCATTCCGGCGGCGAGCGGCCTGGTCATGGAGCCGGGGAGCACGAAGCCGGCGCCGCGGGTTTCACCGGCGGTCACCAGAACGGCCACGCCCACGATGCGGCCGGAGGCACGCACGGCCATTGGTGTCCCGACTGCTGGCGCCGCATCTGTCAGGCGAGCCGTGAACAGGGTTTCACCCACAACGCGCTGAATGGATCCGATGACGCGCGGCGGCGGTGGCGGCGGCCGGAAGCGCAGCTCATCGCCGATGCGCAGGACGAACGGGACGTTGGCGCCGTCCGCGACCGGCGTGACGACGGCGTAGCTGCGCTGCACCTCGCGGACTGTGACCGTGCCGGCCGCGTTCCCGTCGCGATACACGGTCAACGCGTCCCCAACGGTCAGCCCGTCCGCTTCGCCGACGTCGAGCAGTGCGCCCGCGGGTCTGAGCTCGAAGATGTGGGCGACGAAGCGCCGCTCGTCGATGTCCGCCTGCGTGCGAATCACCGCCTCGTCGCCGACGCGCAGCGGCAGCACTTCAACGAGGACGGGCAGAGACCCGGCCGGCAGGGACGACAGCACGCGCTGGGCGGCATTGCCCGGGGCGCCGGGGACCAGCACGACACGGACGTACCAGAAACGGCTGTCGCGGCGCTCGACGAGGCCGCGCCCCAGATACTGCCCGTCGCGATAGAAATCCACATGGGGCTCGGGCGGGCATTCCACGTTCGGCGGTGCGGCGATCCAGGCGAGAATGCTGTTGCCGCGCACCTCCAGGTACGCCACCGCCGAGCTGGCCCGCCGCTCGCGACGCTCGGCCGGCGCGGGCCACAACGCCGCCCGCGCCCCGGGGTGCACCGCCGGTGCGCTCGCCAGCGGAACGACCGTGCAGAAGGACAAGTGCGGGCTCACATAGAGCACGTCACAGCGGGCCGCGGGTTGACCGCCGACGCGCAGCCACCAACTATCGCCGGCGGCAACGCCGTCGTTCGTGCCCGCCCGGAGCCAGGCCGACTGGCCGCCGGGGCCGACCGAGTCCACGTCGGTCTGCAGGGTGGCTCGGTCGGGCCACGTCGCCATCAGGCTCGCGACCAGGTCGGGCGCGACCAGCCACGCCCGCCAAGGGCCGAGCGATGGCAGGGGTTCCGAGGTAGTAACCTCGAAGGCGGACTCTCCGTTTTCGGTCCCACGAAGCTCCGCCCAGGCCACCAGCTCATCACCCGCGGCGAGCAGAAGCCTGGGTCCGGGAGCGCTCTCGGAGCCTTCCGGAAAAGCGATCCACGCACGGCGTGCGCGCGAATCCACCTGCCGCACGCTCACCTCATATAGCGCAGCGCGGGGTCCGGCTGGTGCACTGGCCTGCATCAGAAGCACCGAGATTGAGGCTGCCAGGGTCCACATTGGCATTATGGCTCGCGCGAACTCGCGTCCAGGGTGGCCGGCATAGGCCGCATCGCAGCCGGCACCGCGCCCCACCTGAAAGCGGAGCCACATTCTACCTGCCGGTCGGTCGCAGGACCCTGGATCGTGTTCGCTTATTGGCCACGCCGATCCCCGGTCCAAAAAAACACCCGAGTCCGCCGCCTTGCGACGGCCGCCTCGGGTGTCAGAGGAGGAGGAGAAGCGTCACTTGAGGGAGGCTATCATGCCATAGGTACGTTCAGGCGGAGGAGCGGTTCGCGACCTAGGGAAAAATCCGGGGTCAGCCCAGTGAAGTGGGACCGCGTGCCGCCGGACGCGGGGGCAGGGCGGGAAACTGCCCCTAGCGGGGTAGTTGCAAAGCGTCCGGCGGCGGCTATACTCACTCACGCCAATGGGGTGGACATTGGCGGGTGTTTAGCTTATATTCTGGTTGCGCGGGACGGGGCGGTGCCTCGAGGTGGTCGCCGCCAGCGCGGGTTCAGTCAGTTGAAGGGCGGATTGCGGGCGCCCGTGGGGAGCCAGGCTTGGAGACCGCAATGTCGGGAGAACCCATGAGCCAGGGTCTTTACAACCTGCACAATCACACTCCCTTTTCCGATGGTGCGTACACCGTTGACGAGCTCTGTCAGGCGCACCTGGAGCGCAAGTCGCTCAAGGACTACGAGGTGCTCGGCATCGGCATCGCGGATCATCTGTTCTGCACGCCGTCCTCGCGCGAGGTACACAACGAGAAGGATTTCGAGCGGGTTTTCGCCAAGGAGACGCGCAACTACGTCGCGATGGTCAAGGAGGCCCGGCAGCGCTGGGCGGGCAAGCTGCGCGTCTTTTGCGGGGCCGAGATCAACTGGCCGCTCAACCGCGGGCTACTCGACAGCGTGCGCGCCATGCTCGAAGGCATCGACTACGTGCTCGTCGAGTACGTGGACTGGGCCGGCCTGACACAACTCGCCAACCAGGCGCGACGCTGGCCCTGCCCCGTCATCCTGGCCCACACCGACGTGGCGGTGCAATTCCCGAACACCTCCATGGACCAGGTGATCCGCACGCTGGCCAACGCCCGCATCGTCTACGAGCTGAACTCAAAGCTGATCCCGCTGGCCAACCAGGACCGCTGGTTCAAGGTCGTGCCCAATCACCGCGTGTACGTGGCCATCGGGACGGACACGCACGACGACCTGAGCTGCCTCGACGACCTGCCCGAGCTGCACGAGTACGTGCGGAAGTTCGGCCTGGGCGAGAAGATCTTTGTGCCCACCATCCGGGCCGAAGAGGCCGTCCCCGTCTCTCAGTGACCCCTACTCCCGGCCGTAGTGCTTGAGCTTCCAGGCCCGCCGCTGCTCTTTGGCGCGGGCCTTCTTCGCGCTGGCGGCGGCGAGCAGCGGCCACATCTCCCGCCAGCGGTCCGGCGACTGCCCGTAGCGGGCGAAGTAGGCCTTGAGGAAGCGCACGCGGTCGGTGCGCGTGAGGCCGGGCACGTCTTGCAGGCTGACGTCAAGGCGGACGAGCGGGCGCGCAGGCCACGCGGATGCGAACCAGCCCTGAAAGCGCACGCCGTCCATGTCGATCCACAGCAGCTTCAGTTCCGGGTGCCGGACGACCAGGATGTTGCTGGCCTTACAGTCGCGGTGCTGGAAGCCGCGCTCGTGCAGCCGGCGAAGCTGCAGGGCGAGCAAATGGACCAGCCGGCGTTTGAGGCCGGCCCAATCGCGGGCTGACAGTGCCGGCCGCTGCTGCCGCAGGAAGGCCTCCAAGTCGATCGCGCCCGGAATCGCTTCGGTGACCAGCAGGCTATCGAAGACGAACGGGCCCACACGCCGTTCCAACATCGCCAGCGGGCGGGCCGTCGCGATGTCCCGGTTCAGCAAGGCGTGTCCCATCCGCCAGCCGCGCCGGCTGCGCGAGGGCGGCCACCACTGCACCAGCCGCCGCCACCAGTTCCTGGCCCGCGGCCGTTTGAGAATGACCGGCACGCTGCCCTGCGGATGCTCCAGGAGCGCCCGCTGGACGAGGCCCGAATGGGAGTCTTTGCAGGCCGGCGACGATCCTGCCGCAAACCAGCGGCGCGGCGCGGCGAGCTGTTTGGACCACCACTCGCGATTGAAGACCAGTTGCGAGGCGCGTGATTCGTCCAAGGCATGCTTGCAGGCCGCGACCGCCAGCCCGCGCCAACCGCCGGCCTGCGCGAGCCGCATGAAGTACCGTCCATCCCGTGCGCTATGGCGGTCACGCCGCGCCCAGAGGCGGGCGGCGTGCCGCTGGGCGGTAACTTTCAAGGCGGCGACGAGCTCGGCAAACTCCAGCCCGAGCGGCCGCGCGTGCTCGAACGCCGGCTCAAACTCGTTGCGCCAGCGCAGGTAGGCCCGCAGGAAGCGCAGGCGGTCGGCGGCCGAGCTGTGCCGGCGGAACCACTGGTTCAGTTGGGCGAGGTTGCGGACGACGGCATGGTCGCTCAGGGGGGTGCCGCGTCGCGCGCTTTGCAGATCGACGAAGACCGTGCGGTATTGCCGCGCGCCCAGCGGCTGGACCAGGATGTTGGCCGCGTGCATGTCGAGGTGCTCGAAGCCGGCCTGGTGGGCGCGGGCAATCATCGCCGCCAGCAACTCAATGAGCTGCGCGCTGTCGCGTCGTCGCCGGGCCTGGTCCTCGTCGGATTGCACTTGCAGCCAAAACTCGTTCAGCGGCTGCGCGGGCTCGATCGCCTCGCTGATCAGTAACGCACCACGCCGGCCCCCACGCCGCACGTCCAGCGTGTACGCCAGCGGCCGGACGGCGGGGATGCCCGCGCGGCGGGCAAACAGGCCACCTTCCCATTCCGCGCGGCAGGGTCCGTCTCGAAACAGGCGGCGCAGGCGGCGCCAGCCCCGGTCGCAGGAATGGTATTTCAGGTAGTAGGGGACGCCCTGGAGGGTGGCCCGCCAGACCTCGCGCCGTGCGTTGTGCTTGATGCGCTGCCAGCCTTGTCGCGCCGGGTCCGCCCAGGCGCTGGCCGGGACCCGGGCCAGAAGTTCCGCGGCCTCGTGGCAGTAGGTCCATACCCACCCGTCCCAGGCGCATTGCGTGTGGTCGGTGGCGGTCGTAACCGGCCCCGCGTGGAGCAGCCGCCCTGGCCGGGCGTCGGCTGGCGGCGTCGGCGTTGCGGCAGACGGAGTCAGGTTGAGCGTGCCCATCTTCTGCCAGCACCGAACCCCGCGCGGACGGCGCCTACGCCGCCCACCGCGCAGATTCTACAGTGCTGCCAACTGTCCTCTCAACGCAAGAGGATACGCGGAGGCGCAGACGGTGAAAAGCCCGTGGCGCACGCCGCATCTGCCGCGCGCTGCCCCCGGAGTCACTTGACGCGCCGGTACTCGGCGCTCGGATACAACTCATACTGCGTCTGCGCACGGGCGTCGTCGTAGGCCTCGATGCTCCCCAGCGGCCAGTAGTCTTCCTGTACCAGCACCCGCGGGTAGGGGCCGTCCGGAGCCAGGTGCCGCAGCCACGCCGTGTGCGTCCCCGACCCCAGCACCGACGACATCTCGACGATGGCCGCCGCGGCCTCGTTCCGTGCGACCCACCCCTTGATGATCTCCTCGGCCGGCGGCGGCACGAACGCGGCGCCGGGCGTGAAGTCGAAGCGCTGCCGCTCCCGCTCGTCAATGAGGATTTCGCGCCGCACGGCCCCCGTCGCCCGCGTGCGTTGTTCGGCAATGTGGATCAACGATGAGCCGTAGACCAGATCGGCCTGCCATTTGTACGCCGCGGCCTGTCCGTCCAGAGTCCAGCCTTGCTGCTCCTCGCGGGCCCGGTCCGTCCGTCGCCACAGGGAACCTTCGTAGCCCTGCGCCGGGTCGCGCTGCACGGCACTGCGCCGCACCACGACCGTCTCGGCCGGGTCGACGCGGCGATAGGTCGCCTCGGCACTTTCGCGTCCCCAGCGCGCGACCGGGCCGCTCTGGTGCAGGTCCGCGACGAGCTTCGCGCCGGCCGCCTCGGCGTCGGCGAGCTCCGCGAGTTCCTGCAGCGGCTCAAGCTGGAGCTCGGTTGCGAGCTTCTCCGCCGCAGCATCGGCCTGCGCGGCATCCTCCGGGCCGGCATACACCAGCAGGATCACCGCTTGCGAAGCTGATCGAGATACCACCCAGGCCGCTGGCAGCAGGACGTTCACCGCGCCGAACTCGGGGTGGCGGATCGTCGTACAGGTCGCCTCGTCGGCCCGCCGTCGCTCGCGGATGAGCTTCTCCACGTCCCAGATCAGCCACTCCCGGGCGGCCACGTCGCTCAGCAAGTCCTTGGGGGTTCGTCCGGCGGCCAGCCAGGTTCGCAGCAGGCCGATCGCCCAGGCAGGGCCTTTGTCCGTGGACCCGCCGAGGAACACGCCGGCCACGGCCTCGAAATCGGCGCCGACGACCTGCCAATCCGGTTCCAGCGGCAACTTGAGCCCGGCGCGGGCCAGGTAGTCCGCTGGGGCGCCGTTCAAGGTCGGGTCATCGATGCGCAGGGTCCGGCACACGTCGTCCAGGATCTGCTCGTCCGCGGGCCGGAGGTCGATGAGCGGCTCGTACACGACCTTGATCAAGTGCCCGCGAGGCAGGCACGTGAAGCGCGCGATCATCTCGCCACGCACCCGCAGCCGACCAATCTGAACCGGAAGGACGTAATGGACCTCAATCGCGTCGCACCTGCCGACGTGGGCCCGCCGCACCTGCGCGATCTGCCCCAGATTCTCCAGCTCCGGCAAGCGCAAGAGCTGGTCGAGCGGTCGGAACGTGGGCAGACGGGTGAAGTCAAACTCGATCCGTCGCTCGAATTCCCGGGCCGAACGCCGGCTGCCGGCGCCGACGGGCAAGACGAAGCTCCGCGGGTTGTGGGGATCGGCTTGCCACCCGCCGGGCAGCCGCACCAGCAGTGGCGTGTCGTGGACCCGTTGTTCGGGGCCGAGGCCGCGGGCCTCCCGCACTTGCCACCAGGCCAGAGCCACGGTGCCCGCCAACAACGCGGCGTTGACGATCAGGAGCAGGCGCGGCCGCCCCGGTCGAGTGCCGGTGTAGACCTCAAACGGCATTGGGGCATGATACGCGCCCGCTGTAGGGCAGGTCGAGTCCGCCGCGGCGGACGAGACCTGCCGGGGTGCGCAACACAATCGGCGGACCCGTAGCGGCCGGGCTCTGTCCCGGCCGTAGTTGGACATGTGACCTTCCACGGCCGGGACGGAGCCCGGTCGCTACCAGCGCTGGGTCCATTCGGGGTCGGCGAAGCGCGCCCGCCGGCGCTGCACGTCGGCAAGCTCCTCTGGGGTCCAGGTGTGCGCCCGGCACTCCAGCCTGAGGCCCGTGGCGAGATTCGCGATGAAGGCGTCGATCCAGCGGGCCACCGTGTCCTCCGGTGGCTCGCGCAGGTCAGCCCCTGGGTGAAACGCAAAACTCTGCCCCAGAAGCAGCGACCCGTGTTGCAGGACACGGCCCCGCATGCGGCGTTGGGCGCTGCCCAGGAGCTTCTTCCCCGCGAGCACCAGGTCGGTCCGGCCGGGCTTCGCGAAGCAGAAGAACGGCCCCCCGCGCGGCGTGGGCAACGGCAAGTCATCCGGGGCCATTTCGGCGACCTGACCGTGCAAGGCGAGGGACGCGCGCCATGCATCGTGGACCAGCCGGTAGAGCGCCACCGGCTGCTGTCTGGCGATAGGCACGCTGTCATCAAGCCCCAGGCAGTAGGTCACCTCCCGGTCGTGCAAGATCGCCCCGCCGCCGGTCGACCGCCGCACGACGGCCAGATCTCTCACGTCGGGCGACAGGTGCAAGATTCCTTCATAGCGCTGGAAGTAGCCCAGGCTTAGGGTGGGGGGAGTCCACCCGTAGATGCGGAGCGCGGCGGGCCGCAGTTGCTCGGAGTGGAGCAGATGCTCGTCGCGCGCCATGTTGGTGGGCCCGTCGAGCGGCGGATCACGCAAGACATGCAGAATCCGGGTCACGCCAGCCGCGTCCCTGAATTCAGGGCCTCGATCGGGTCCAGCCGGGCGGCGGCCCGCGCGGGATACAGCCCGAACACGATGCCGACCGCGGCCGAGACCAGGAAGCTGAGCAGCACACCCCACAGCGGGATGATGGTCTGCCAGTGCACGACCACGGTCACGATACGCGCCAGGCCGATCCCCAGCACGATGCCGATCAGCCCGCCCAGCACGCTGAGAATCAGGGTCTGGATCAGGAATTGCGCCGTGATGTGGTGGCGCTTGGCGCCGAGGGCCCGGCGGATGCCGATCTCGTGAGTCCGCTCCGTCACCGACGCGAGCATGATGTTCATAATCCCGATCCCGCCCACCAGCAGCGAGATGCCGGCGATGCTGCCGAGCACGATCTGCGAGCTGCGCTTGACCTGCTCGGCTTGTTGCAGGAGCTCGAGCGGCACGGTGATCGTGAAGTCCGGCTGATCGTGCTTGTGCAGCAGGACGCGGTCCACCAGCTTGGAAACCGCCAACACCTGCTCCTCCGGCTCGACGTGCACGTACACGTCGCTGAACTGCACGTTCTTCATCTCGCGCGACATGCCCGAGTACGTCATCTTGGTGTCGCCGTAGCGGAGGTCGGCCGTCGCGAGCGGAATGTAGACGTCGCGGTTGATGTCGCGGGCCGCCAGGCCCTTGGCCGGGTTGCCCGCGGTCAACACCTCGGCCAGGATGCCGGCCACGGTATAGGGCACGAGGCCCGTGGAGCGGGCCTGCACCGTGAGCGTCTGGCCGAGCGGGTCGCGCTCCGGAAAGAGGTCGCGGGCGGCGGCCCAGCCCAGGACGCAGACCTTCTCGCGGCGCTCGTTGTCCAGGGCCGTCAAGGCCCGGCCGCGCGCAATCCGCACGTTGACCACGCGAAAGAAGTTCTCCGTCGTCCCCAGCACGTGCCCGTCGAACTGCCGCGCGCCGTAGACCACCGTGTCGGCGACATCGCGTAACAGCACCAGGTCGGCGACGTACGGCAGCGCCTGGAGGCGCAGCACATCGTCCCGCGTGAGACCGTACTTCTTGATGGCGTCCTGCGCCTTGCCGACTTGCTGCGGCTTGGGCGGCTCGACGCTCCGCAGAATGATGTTCTGGCTGCCCAGCAGGCGAATCTGCTGCAATTGCTCGGCCGACGCCGCCTCGCCGATGCTCAGCATGCAGATCACCGCCGCCACGCCGAAGATGACGCCCAGCGCCGTGAGCAGCGAGCGCAGCTTGTGAGCGCGCAGATCACGCAACCCCAGCGCGAACAGCTCGTGCGACAGCAAAGTGCGGATCAACATGGCGTGCCTGGCACCGCGGCTAGCTGGGCGGATTTTCGGGCCGGCGCGGGGGCGGCAGCTCGATCGGGCCGAAACGGTCCTCGTGCGCTTTCACCGCCTGTTGCAGGGCCAGCAGCAGCCGCTTCGCGTTGGCCGGCAGCAGCATCAGGCGATGCGAGAGCTTGATCGCCGGCTGCGACACGTTCGGCAGCGGTGAGTTGGTGCCGAAGTAGATGACCAGTTCGTCCGGAGAGCCCGCCAGCGCGAAGAAGTTCGCGTAGACCGTCTCCATGGTGCTGACATCGAGCCGGATCTGCTGGGGCTTTTGCGGGTGCTGCGGTTGTGACTCCATGGGCTGGTCATCCTCCTCGCCGAAGATCATGACTCCGCTCCGCTGATTGATCGCCAAGCACCAGTCTACACTGGCGGACGGGCGGGTGCGAGCCCGACGAACGAGGGCAATTTCGCAGTCGCCGCTTCGCCCAGCCTGCTTTCCAGCAGCGCACTCGCAGCGTATTCTGCGCTGGTCGGTCCAAGCGCCTCCCGCGGCGAGGTGAGCGCGCCCGGACTTCAGGTACCCAGGCATGGAAAACCCTGACGCGCTGCCGCCCGCCGCGGCCGGTTTCCACCAACCCAAGCCCTGGATTCGCTGGCTGGCCGTCGCGCTGGCGGTCGCCGGGTGGTGCGTCTCGTGGCAGTTGCTGCTCGTGTCCGTCGGCGGGAAGGCGAACAATCCGTTCTGGCAGGTACTGTGCGGCGACGACGCAGAGAACGCGTGCGATTCCGTGCTGACTTCGCCGCAGGCGTACGTGCGCATCAGCCCCGGCGCCGACGCCCCCAAGCTCCCGGTGTCCGCGTTTGGGATGGGGTACTTTGCGTTCGTCGCCCTATGGTACCTCTTCATCGGTCCGCCCACCCGCACGCGCCGGCTTTGGCACCTGCTCCCGGGCCTGGTCGTTCTGTTTGGCGCCGCACAGTCGGTGGCCTATCTGGGCATCATGAAGTACGTGCTCGGCCGGTGGTGCGGCGGCTGCCTGGCGGCCCATGCAATCAACGGCGGACTGCTCGTGCTCACGCTCGCCGCGTACCCGTGGCGTGGCGAAAAAGGTGTCAGGAACCTTTTGTGCAAAGCGCCCTCCGGGCCGTCCCGGCAAAAGGTTCCTGACACCTTTTTCCCCGCAGCGCACCCGTCGGCGCGTCTCGCGCTGGCCACCGCGCTCGCGGGCGGCGTGGTTTTCGCGCTGCACCTGGTGGTGACGTACACGGGGACCGTGCTGGGCATGCTCCACGAGCGGACCAACAGCTACATGGCCCTCCTGAATGACCCCGAGTTCATCCTGTGGGACTTCAACCGCCAGCCGGTGGTCTTCATCCCGTTGTACGACGACGAGCTGTTTGCGGGTCCCGCGACGGCCCCCAACACCGTCATCGTCTTTGGAGACTTCCAGTGCTCGGCCTGCCGCCAGGCGCACGAGACGTTTCGTAAGGTGGCGGAGAAATACCCCGAGGTGGTGCGCTTCGCGTCCCGGCACTACCCGCAGGACCCGGAGTGCAATCCCGAGCCGCGCTTCCGCAGCAGCGGTCACGCGTCCGCCTGCCGCGCCGCGCGGGCGGCCGAAGCCGCGCGCCTTGTGGGCGGGCGCGAGGCCTGCCTGGCGCTGCGGACGAAACTGTGGGACAACCAGAACGCGCTGCCGCTGCGCCCCTATGCGCAGCAGAGTGCAGCGGAGCGCCGACTTTTCGAGGACTGGGCCGCGGAGATGGGGCTGGACCGTACCGCGTTTACGGCGGCGCTGGACGCGCCCGCGGTCGCCGCCCGCGTGCAGGCCGACATCGAGCTGGGCAACGGCCTCGGCACCCAGGCCGTACCCGTCGTATACGTCAACGGCAAGCGGCTGCGCAACTGGAGCAAGCTGGAAACGTGGGACGTGATCCTGGGCGGACGCGCCGACGCGCCGACACCGCCAGATTCCCCGCCACGCTCGGAATGACGGCCCGCGGGGCCGGGCCGGGCGGAAGTCCGAGAGGTCCTATAGTACTATGGACGCCAATCCCGGTTTCAGAGTAACGTCCGCCGCGAGAAGCAGCCCAACCGCCTCGGAACGAACCACTCGACGCGTTACGCCGTGACCGACTGCACGAAGTGATCTTCCGGCAACGCAACGCGGTAATGATAGTGAAAAAACCGCGTCGCAAGATGCTCCCGATATGGCGGTTCAAGGTACGCACGTCGCTGCAGTTCGCCGGTTTCCAATCGACGGTACACCTCGTCCGTCGGAATCGTGAAGTAGCGCTTGAAATCGAGCGCTAAGTCGGGCGTGCCTTGCTGGGCGGCATCCGTGTCGGGGCCGACGCCGCGAAGGTAGTGGTAGCGTTCGTCTTTGTTCGCGCGTACGCGCCGCCAAATGTCCGATTTGATGTCCGCGCCGCTCCTGAACCGGTCCACGTCCGCTGCCTCGCAGAACAAAATCGACGGGATGCGGGCGCCGGTCTGCCTCTGCCCGCTCCGAGACATAAAGTCGCTCTCGAGGTCGCAAGCTTGCGCCAACACGACGGCGTACGGGTGCGTGATGAAATCGACCACTGGCTGGCGCCCCGGAACGATGCTGCCCACGTCCAGCCTCGCTTGAACCAGATTCGAGACAATCTCGCCTTGGTAGAACTGACCGGTTTTCGGTGAGGCTCGATAGATCACGGCACAGCGTCCCCAGTCGGTCAGTCTTCCGACTCAAGCTGAAACCCGGGCCGCTCCATCGCCCGCCCAAGGGTTGCGTGACTCTGCCGGACCAGCGGAAGCGCATCGCGCTGTTGCTCGGGCTGCTCTAAGTAGAACAGGTGCATCCCGTTGAGCGACTCGTACAGCTCGCTCAGGCCACGTTCGGGGATTTCATCGACCAAGACGTGGCACACAACCCGAGCCACGGCGGACCAGAGGAACTCCCGTGGATCGACCGTCGTCTGTGTCTGGAATAGACGAAGCTGGTGTGCGAGTTGGCCCCCGGGAACGTCTCGCCTCCAGCAGAGCGACATAAACGCGCTTGTACCCGGCTCGGCTTCCTCAATCTGCAACGTTGGCGGGCTCCATCGCTCGGTCCAAGGCATCCTGGATGCACCACCGGAAGAGGTGACCGGACTGGCGATTGAAATCGGTGAGAAGTCCAAGGGCATGTTGCGGCTCCAAGCGACGTTCTACGAAGAAATCGCTGTCGATCATGAAGCACTGTTCGTTCGTGCTTTCCTCGACCGCGATACCGTGCCGGATCATCACGGACCCTTCGGCGGCGAGCTTCACGCGAAGCTCGCGCGCAGCGTGTTCGATCTGCCCGGCCAGTTCCGGCGCGGCGAACTCGCCGGCAATATGCGGTCTCAGCAGCTCAGACCAAGGCTGATCCTTCAACCCAAGCTTCGACCGCTGAATCACGTCCACGTAGCGCAGACCGACACGCAGGAAAAAATTGGGCCGATAAAGCTCATTCAGGGCGGCAAGCAGCCCTTCAAGATGCTCGCGAAATTCCTCCCACCGACGATACGCGGTGGTTTTCAGTGCGAGCGCGTCGCGCGACAGCGTGATGGACCATGCGCCGTCTTCGCGTGCGAACTCGTACGCCGTGGTGCGCGCGCGATTCGGCAACATCGCCTTCACCATGCTGGCGATTCCCGGCGGGACATTGCCGGCGGGCAGGTCCGGCTGCAACTCACGGAACAGCGGATACTCTGCTCTAACGCGTTCCTGGAACGCGGCGGGCGCCTCAGCTTCAATGCGAAGAATGGGCGGGAAGCGAACCTGACAGATCACTTCGTTGAGCGGATTTCGCTTGTAGATGACGCGCTTTGAATCCGGGAACGGCATGGGTCTCTCACGTCTGTTCGGCGATCTCCGGCAGGGAACACTCCCGTCATCCTAGGGTACGTTCACGACGTCTTCAAGTTCGCACACTCAGACAAAACCGCCGTAGCCGTCGTTAGGCCACCCCTGACCGCCGCGAGCGCCTGGCCGTCTCGTCGCACCGGCCCCGTGTCCAAACGATTGCAGCGAAATGGGTAACAGCGCGGCAGATGACCGTTCGACGGCGCTTTACGGCGCGACGGCCCTATGGCGAGAATAGAGGCATGTTCTACGCTGATCAAGTGGACCCGCTGAGGCCCGGCGCTCCGGTGTCAGGCGAACCTCGCAACTGCGACGTGTCCGCGCGAAAGCCCCGGCTGCTCAAGCTCATCCTATGTGGGTGGGGCGGCTACTTGCGGACGAGCAACGCGTCGGACCAGTTTAGGCAAATTGACCGTTATGTGCGGGCGCGACTGGTTCGTCTCCTGGCACACCGTGGCAGTCACCCGCGTCGGAAACCCGCCGGGCGCCTGCTCCGACGGGCCGACTGGCCGCACCTGCGCTTCCTGGCCAACCACGGTCTCTACCAGTCGCTGGGTTCAATTCGCTATCTTGGGGGCGTGTATGCTGCCTGAGAAGACCATCGGTAAGCGGTATGCGGGGAATCCGCACGAACAGTTTGGAAGGGGACCCGGGAAGGGGAGCCGGCGCGCCATCGCGCCTGAGGTCTACCAATGATGAAGCTCGACGGCGTCTTCCTGGACATGTACGGCACGCTTACCACCGGCGACCGCGCCGCCGTCGAAGCGACTTGCCAGGAGATCATCCGCGATACCGGTCTCGCGCTCAGCGCCCGCGAGCTGGGAATCACGTGGGGTGAACGGTTTTTCGCGGCCATGGATCATGCCAACGGCGACAGCTTTCGGACCCTGTTTCGGCTGGAGGCAGACACGTTGCGCGAGACGATGGCGGCGCTCGACGTGGTGCTTGAGCCCGATCCGTACGTGGCCCGGCTGACGGCCTATTGGAAAAGTCCGCCGTTGCAGCCGGAGGCGGAGAAGTTCCTCGCGGAGTTCAGGACACCCGTCTGCATCGTCTCCAACGCCGACCGCGCGGACATCGAAGCGGCCCTGGCGTGCCACGGTCTGTCCCGGCGCGCCGGGATTGCGGGCCTGGTGACGTCCGAAGACGTGCGGTCGTACAAGCCCGACCCGCGGATCTTCGAGGGCGCTTTGCAGCTCACGGGCTGGCGGCGGGCGCACGTGCTCCATGTCGGCGACTCGCTGCACAGCGACGTCGGCGGGGCCCGCGGCGTCGGCCTGCGCACGGGCTGGGTCAACCGGGCCCATCGCATCCACGATATTGGCAACCACGAGCCGGATTATGAGTTCGAGGACCTCACGGGCCTCCAGGCGCTCGTTGAGGGAAGGGGGTACTCTTGTGCGTAGCGCAATCGAGGTTATCGGCCCTCGACCGCGATTGCGGACGGTCGTTGCATTCGGCCACTCCAGACGATAACGTGGAATGTGCTGGAGATGGGATGCCGGAAGCCGTCACCATCCGCTCGCTCTATTCACACCAGAGGATGACGATGAACACTTTGCGAACTTCTGCGACAGCCGGCTTGGTCCTGTTGTGCGCATGCGTCGCCCGCGCGGTCGCCGAACCCGAGCTGCACTGGGCCGCCCGTACCGGACAGACCGCGACGGTGGCGGCGCTGCTGGCCGCCGGCGCCGACGCCAATGTGCCCGACCCGGACGGCATGACGCCGTTGCACTTCGCGGCGATGAACGGACAGCTCGAGGCCGTGCGTCTGCTGCTCGCCGCGGGCGCCGACCCGCACGCCCAGGATTCCCTCGGCCGTGCCCCGTTGCACTATGCCGCCTTCTCGGACAACACCGCCGTGCTCGATGCCCTGCGGTCGGCCGGGGCGGACGTGCTGGCCGCCGACCACCGCGGTGAGACGCCGCTGCATCTCGCGGCGCGGCGCGTCAAGTCGCAGGCGGTGTGCTGGTTCATTGCCGCCGGGGCCGACGTGAACGCGCGCAACATGGACGGCGAGACTCCGCTGCACGTGCTGGGCTCGGCCGGCCGCGATCCCGGCGCGCCGGGAGACGAGGTCGCCGCGTTGATTCAAACCCTTGCGGACGTGCTGATCGCCCGTGGGGCCGATCCGAACGCGCTGGATCGCTTCGGCGTCCGGGCCTGGCCGCATGCGCCGGAACAGGGTGGCGGTGGCGAACGTCAGCCCTCCGGCTACCCGTCGTACACCGACATCGTCAACACGCTCACCAACCGGGCGAACACCTACCCCGGCATCTGCCAGCTCTTTGACCTGGGCCCGACGGCCGGAAGTTCCGGACGGCGCATCTGGGCCCTGAAGATCAGCGACAACGTGGCCGTCGAAGAAGACGAGCCCGAGATGAAGTACATCGGGAACATGCACGGCGACGAGGTCGTCGGCCTGATGATGTGCCTGGACATGATCGACTATCTGCTCACCAACTACGGCACCGACCCGCGGGTGACCAACATCGTCAACGAGATGGAGGTCTGGATCATCCCGACGATGAACCCGGACGGGTACATGAGCGTCACGCGCTACAACGCCCATGGCGAGGACCTCAACCGCAACTTCCCGGAGGGCTCCGGCTCCAATCCCGAGCCCAACACCATCACCGGACGCGAGGCCGAGACCGCCGACATCATGCTCTGGAGCTTTGACCGCTCCTTCACGCTCGCGGCCAACTTCCACGGCGGGGCCCTGGTCGTGAACTACCCCTTCGACAACGACGGGCACGGCTCGACGTTCTCACCCACGCCGGACGAAGACATGTTCGTGTGGATCAGCGAACAGTACTCCAGCCACAACTTGCCGATGTGGAACAGCTCCACGTTCTACCACGGCATCACGAACGGGGCGGCCTGGTACGCGATCAGCGGCGGCATGCAGGACTGGGACTACCGCTACATGGGCGGCAACGAGGTCACCATCGAGCTGAGCAACAACAAGACGCCGGCGTTCTCGCAGATCCCGACCTACTGGAACGACAACCGCGAATCGATGCTGTACTACATGGAGACCTGTCTCACCGGCGTGCGGGGCATCGTCGCCGACGGCTACACGGGGCAGCCGCTGGCGGCGACCGTCTCCGTCGTGGGCCGCAATCACAACAGCTACACCGATCCGGACGTGGGCGATTATCACCGCATGCTGCGGCCCGGCAACTACCAGCTCCAGTTCCAGGCTGCCGGCTATGACACCCTCACGCTGCCCGTCACCGTCAGCGAAGGGGCGGCCACGCAGCTCGACGTCGTGATGAGCGGCCCGCCGACCGTCGTGTTCCCCAACGGCGGGGAAACCTTGACGGTCAATGTCCCCACCACGGTGACCTGGCAGGGGCCGCCCACGGCCCAGTTCCACGTGCAGCAGTCCAGCAACTACGGCCAGACGGGGGCGGTCAGTGACGGCTTTGAGAGCGGGACGCTCGGGCCGGCGTACACGACCGGCGGCAACCTGCCCTGGTACGTCGCCAGCGGCACCGCGCACGGCGGCCTCTATGCGGCGCGCAGCGGCGCCATCACCCACAGTCAGAGCACCTGGATGACGCGCCCCGCACAAGCCGGACCGCTTAGCTTCTGGTACAAAGTCAGCTCTGAGGCCAACTACGACTGGTTCAACTTCTACATCGACGGCGTGCAGAAGGTCCACAAGTCCGGCAATGTGACCTGGACGCTCTATTCGACCACGCTGACCACCGGCACGCACACGCTCAAGTGGGAGTACATCAAGGACTCCGGCGTCAACGGCGGCAGCGACACGGCCTGGATCGACGACCTGTCGCTCACCAGCGACGCGACCGCCTGGGCCGACATCATCGCGCTGACCCCCGCGGGTGCCATGGCGACCTCGTGGACCCCCACCACCGTCAGCACGACCTGCAAGGTCCGCGTGCGGGCGTACTTCGGCGGCGGCAGCTATGGGAGCTGGGACGAGAGCGACGGCCTGTTCACGGTGCAGCAGGGCCCGGCGTATCCCAAGGGCGACACGAACTGCGACCTGGCCGTCGACTTTGGCGACATCAACCCGTTCATCCTGGCGCTTACCGATCCGGTCGGCTACGGCAACGCCTATCCCGGCTGTCCGATCCTGAACGGTGACATCAACGAGGACGGCAGCGTCGACTTCGGCGACATCAACCCGTTCATCGCGGTCCTGGCTGGGCGGCCCGGATAGTACATAGCCCCGTGCGAGCCCGCAGCACGAATCAAAGCCCGCAGCGCAAATCAGAGCCCGCAGACGTCATTTCCAGGCGCCGTCATTCTCCGCCAGGTTCGCCGTAATGTTCTGCGCGCCCTCGATCGCCCGCAGCGAACCGGGTGCGAAGATGACTTCCGAGTAGCCGACCAACTGGTCCATCGCCTCATGGGCCTGCTCGTCCGCCCAGTAGCAGAACTCGCCCCCGTCCGGAAGCGGCGCGCAGCCAAACCAGCAAATCGGGATCGGCGGGTTCGTAGAGAGCGCTTCGAGCTGGGCGCGCGCCTCAAGCCAGTCGGGAAACGTCGGCCAGGCCGGATGTCCCCAACTATGGTCCAGGAACTGCACGTCCAACACCTCGTTGACGGCCGCGCAGAGCGTCACGCCGCGCTCGAGAAGCTGTGGCGTCGAGCAGTAGGAGATGGCCGGATACCAGATGACCGCGGGGTAGTCGGGCCAGCCGGCCAGGCTTTGCTGCAACTGGGCAAAGTCCATCGGATACCAGCCTTGCCAGTAAGGATCGAGCGGCCACTCCATTTCCAGGAAGAGCCGTGACTGGCCAGTCACAGCGGCGTATACGACCGCGTGTTCCGCCAGCGCTTGCCAGCCTTCGGGGGCTTCGAAATGCGTGTCTTCGCCGTAACCCAAAGCCCACTCGGTCTTGAGACCCGGAATGACATTCATGCCGGGGACCTGTTGTTGGATCTCGCCGTACCATGAGGAGCAGTCCCGGCTCAAGATCACGATGGCCGTGTCCGTGACGCGGCGCCAGATGAGCAGCGCGGCAATCGTTTCGTCCAGATTCTCGTAAGGGCCGACATCGATGATCGGGAGAATTCGCGGCGCGGTGACACGCTTGGTCAGCAGCACGGTGACCGTCCCGCCCCCGCCGATGTCGGCCGAGATGGTCAACTGCGCGCTGTGTGCCCCCGTCACCAGGAAGTCGCGGTTGACTTGCACCGTGACCGTGTCCGTGTTCGTGGTGAGCTGGCCGCTCGCGGGTTGAACGACGGCCCAGTCGACGTCCGGCGCGATCGTATAGGCCAGCGTACCGCCCCCCGTATTGCGGAGCGTGAACGTCAACTGCTCATCGGTGGGACCGAAGTCCAGCAACTCGGGACTGACCTCCAGCACGGGGGCCGGAGGGGGTGGCGGCGGATTGTCGGGCGGCGGAGGCGGTGCATCCGGCGGCGGCGCATCTGCTGGGGGTGGGTCGGCCGGCGGCGGTACATTCATCAACACCGCAAGCTGCTGCTGCTGACCATCCGACGTCGTCACGCTCACTTGGCCCGAGTAATCGCCGGCAGCGAGCCCGCTGCGATCAACCCGGACACTGATCTCGTCCTCGGCGCCCTGGTTCGTACCCGAGGCCGGATCCACGCTGATCCACGGCACTTCCGCAGCGACTGCGTATTCCATCGTCCCGCCGCCCCCGTTGCGCACCTGGAATGCCAGCACGGTCGCGGTTTCGGCGAAGTCGAGCGCGTCGGTGCTGAGCTCCAGGATCGGGAGGTCGGTCCGCTCGTTGACCGCACCCTTGACGACCGTCTCGCCGCCGTCCGCTTCCGGTCCCGTTTGTACCTCGAAGGGTGGCACAGCCTCGGTGGGAGACGTGGCGGCCTCTGGGTCGCTCCCGGGGGTGTCGTTTGCGTCCCCGTTACCGGCCGGAGGTGCGGCGCCGTTGTTCCATAAGTCGTAAATAAGGGCCTGGAAGGGCGAATCGCCCGGGCCGCAGCCGCCCACGAACAGCGCCGCAGCGGAAACCACGGGAGCCAGCAACGTATGCAGCCGGGCCGCGCGCAGACTCGCCCCACGCATGCTTCTCTCCTTTCCGGGATCCGGTATCTTCCTTCCCCGCTGCCGGCCTTCCGATTGCCTCCCCGCGCCCGGCGACACGCCATTGATAACTTTGGGAAACAGGCGAAGCTGAGTCAAATGAGCACGGCGGGCAGCCGACCGCTCGCAAGCCGCGCGCTGTTCCGCGCAGCATCCGGCTGCCGCCCCTCCATTTGACCGGTGGGCTGTGCTGCCTGTGCCCGCCGTCGCTCTTAAGGGACCTGCGGCGGATTTCTGGCGAAAAACGAAAGTGGCCGCGTGTGGCGGGTGGCACGCCGTGTGGCGCGGGCGGGGTGTGAATTTATATCGAACAGGGCAGTTCAGGCAATCGGACGAGCGCGCGGCCCCCGCGGCGCAAGCCAGGATAGCGCGGCCTGCTCACGCGCTGCGCGGATCCCGGGCTGGTGCTTCGGGCTCTGCTCGGTCCCCGGCCGCTGGAACCGCTACGGCGGGCTCCCCCGTAGCACCTCGCGGGCGATGACAAACCGCTGAATCTCGCTGGTCCCCTCGTAGATCGTCGTAACGCGGGCGTCGCGGTAGAGCTGCTCGACCCGGCATTCGTTCACGTAGCCGCTGCCTCCGTGAATCTGGACCGCGCGGTACGCGATGCGGTTCACCGCCTCGGTGGCAAACAACTTGGCGATCGACGCCTCGCGGGTGAATGGGCCGCCGCTCTCCTTCAGCACCGCCGCCCGGTCGATCAGCAATTGCGAGGCATCCAGCTCGGTCTGGCTGTCCGCGATCATCCACTGGATGGCCTGGAAGTCCGCGATGAGCCGGTTGAACTGGCGGCGTTCCTTCGAGTAGCTGACCATCAGGTCCAGGCAGGCCTGCCCGATGCCGACCGCCTGCGAAGCGATGCCGATGCGGCCGCCGTCCAGGGCGGACAGGGCGATCTTCAGCCCGTCGCCGGGCCTGCCCAGCAGGTGCTCCCCCGGCACGAACGCGCCGTCGAGATTCATCTCCGCGGTTTCCGAGCCGCGGATACCCATCTTGCCGTGGATTTCCCGCCGCTCGACGGTGTCCTGGTTCGCGTTAAGCAGGAACATGCTCAGGCCCTTGCTGCTGCCCGAGTCGCCGCTACGGGCCAGCACGATGAACCAGCGCCCCGTGAGCCCGTTGGTGACCCAGAACTTGCTGCCGGTCAGGCTCCAGCCGCCCGGCACCGACTGGGCGCGCGTCTTGGCCGCGCCGGGGTCGGAGCCGGCATCCGCTTCACTGATGGCGAACGCCGACAGATTGCCGGGGGTCGCCAGCTTGGGGAGCATCGCCGCGCGGACGGCCGGGGCCGCGAACATCCGGAGCGCTTCGCAGACCATGTTGTGGACGCCGACGGTGACGGCGACGGACGGGGAGGCATACGAAAGCTCGCGGATGATGTGCGCGTACGGCAGCATCGGGCAGGCCAGGCCACCGAGGTCCTCCGGCACGCGCAGGGCCATCAGGCCCATCTCGTAAAGCTGGTCCAGCCGCTCGCAGCAGGAGGACTCGTCCTTGTCCCACTTGCTGTCCAGCGCCAGCAGTTCGCCGCGCGCGTAGTCCCGCACGCCGTCAATGAGGACGCGATGATCTTCACCAATGGTCGTGTTCATGGCCTCTGCGACTCGATTCATCGGCCGGTTCGGCTCCGTCTTGACTGGACCCGTGGCCCTCATGGTAGCAGAATGGCGCTGCCTTGTCGCGGCGGTCGCGCAGGTTCTCCGGCAGGAAGGTCCCATGACGCATTCCGGTCGTTTCCAGGTCAGCACGCACGGCAATACGCACGTCGTGGACATCACGGATCAGGTGGCCAGCGTGGTTGCGCAATCCGGCATTCGCGAGGGCATCCTGGTCGTGTTCGTGGTCGGCTCGACGGCCGGGATCACCACGACGGAGGCCGAGCCGGGCCTGATGACGCACGATTTGAAAGCCTTCTTCGAGCGCATCGCGCCCGCCGGCCAGTACTATAAGCACGAGGAGACCTGGCACGATGACAACGGCCACGCCCACGTGCGGGCCTCGGCCCTGGGGCCCTCCCTGACCGTGCCGGTCATCGACGGCCGGCTAACGCTCGGCACCTGGCAGCAGATTGTCCTGCTCGACTTCGATACCCGCGGCCGGCGGCGCGACCTCGTCGTACAAATCGTCGGCGCCTCGTAAATAGGGACAGTCACCTATTTTCTTGACGCCCGCGACCTGAAGAGGTACGATACTCGCATGCCCCGCGTCGCCCGCATCGTGATTCCCGGCTGGCCCCACCACGTTACCCAACGCGGCAACAACCAGCAGGATGTCTTCTTCGTCGACGACGACCGCCGCGCGTACCTGGCCCTCTTGAAGGACCGTTGCGACGCGGCCGGCGTGGCGATCACCGGCTACTGTCTGATGACCAACCACGTCCACCTGATCGTGGTGCCGTCGAGCGAGCCGGCGTTGGCCGCAGCGCTCGGCCGGGCCCACTTCCTCTATACCCAGTACATCAACCGCCGGCACGGCCGTAGCGGTCATTTGTGGCAGAACCGCTTCTACTCTTGCGCGCTGGACGAGCCGCACCTGTGGACCGCCCTGCGGTACATCGAGCGGAACCCGGTGGGGGCGGGGCTGGTGCGCGCCCCATGGCGGTACGCATGGTCGAGTGCCGCGGCACACGTCGCCGGGCAGCCGGACGCGAGCAGCCTGCTCGACCTGGCGGAATGGAGCGCGGCGTGGAAGCCGGATCGCTGGCGGGCGCAATTGCAGGAGCCGCTGGACGCGCCGGAAGCCACGCGCTTGCAGCGTCACTTGCGCACCGGCCGCCCGCTGGCGAGCGACAGCTTCCTGGGCAAGCTGGAGACCAAACTCGGCCGCCGCCTGCGCCCGCTCCCCGTCGGCCGGCCGAAAAAGGGCAGCCAAAAATAGGTGACTGTCCCTATTTTCGAATCAATTGTGACCCGCGCTATTCGGCTCCCCTGCAGCGAGCCGGGTCGTAGCGCACTGGCCCGGCGGGGCGCGCTTCGTTGCTGACCTGCCAGAATTGCAGCATGTCGGATTGCAGATCCAGTGTCGCGACGGTGTGAACCGCCGCGCGATACAAAGCCCCCGGATTGATGATCCGCACCGCGCCGACACGTACGTCCCGGACGCGGTGGGTGTGACCGTGCAGGATGTAGTCGCAGCGGCCACAGGCGGGCGGCAGCGCGCCGTGCGTGTCCAGCGCGTCGATCCAACGCGCGAATTCCGCTTCATGCCCGTGAAAAACCGCCAGCACGCGGCCGTCCAGCTCGATCCGCAGCGGGCCGCTGACACTCACGGTCAAGCCGGGATCGCCGGCCTCGCACAGCCGCGCGGCGTCGACGTCATCCATGTTGCCATACAAGACCCAGGCGCGCCGCCCGGCAAACTCGTCGAGAAGCGCCGGCCCGCCCACGTCGCCACAGTGCACAAACGCTTCGGCACCGAGCTGCTGCAAGAGCCGCAGCGCGACGGCGGCAATCTGCCGGCGGCCGTGGGTGTCTGAAAGAATCCCCAGGATCAAGGGCGTCCGCCTCACCTGGCCATCACGCGCGCAGGCTGCCGAGGAACGCCTCCATCGTCGGCAGCTTCTGCATGCGCTCCAGCAAGGTCGTCATCTGCTTGGCGAGCGGCAGATCGTTGAGTTGCCGGCGCAGCATATAGACCTTCTGCAGCGTCTCCGCCGGCAGCAGCTTCTCCTCCTTGCGCGTCCCCGACTGGTTCAGATCCATCGCGGGCCAGATGCGCAGGTTCGCCAGGTCGCGGTTGAGCACCAGCTCCATGTTGCCGGTGCCTTTGAACTCCTGAAAGATGAAATCGTCGGCGCGGCTGCCGGTGTCGATCAGGGCCGACGCGATGATGGTGAGTGAGCCCCCGCCTTCGACCTTGCGGGCCGCGCCGAAAATCTGCTTGGGCTCCTGCAAGGCCCGGATGTCCAGCCCGCCGGTCATCGTCCGCCCGCTGCTGCCGACAAACGCGTTGAACGCGCGGGCCAGCCGCGTGATCGAGTCAAGCAGGATAACGATATTCCGCCCGATCTCGACCAGACGTCGCGCCCGCTCCGTGACCATCCGCGCCACCCGGATGTGCGAGTTGACGTCCTGGTCATTGCTCGACGCGATCACCTCGCCGCGCACGTTCCGCCGCATCTCGGTCACTTCCTCCGGCCGCTCGTCGACCAGGAGCACGATCATGTACATGTCGGGGTGGTTCTCCGCGATCCCGTGGGCCATCTGTTGCAGCAGGATCGTCTTGCCCGTCCGGGGCGGCGCCACGAGCAGACCGCGCTGCCCGCGGCCGATGGGCGTGAACAGGTCCACGACGCGCATCGTCAGCGGCCCGCCCGGCGTGTCGAACCGCAGCACCTCGGTGGGGTCCACGGCGGTCGTCTCCGCCAGCGGCGTCGGCGACAGCCAGTGCTCCGCCTGCACGCCGTCGATCATGTCGATCCGCGCCAGCTTGAACCGGCGATTGCCCTTGTTCTCCACGCGGCCCATGGGTCCCCGCACGAGTTCCCCGCCCCGCAGAGCGAACTTGCGCACCGCGTCGACCGAGACGTATGGATCGTCCGGGTGGATGACCAGGTGCCGTTTCAGCGAACGCACAAACCCGGACCCTTGGCCGTCCAGCTCCAGCACGCCTTCGAACACGCCGGGCTCATCGCCGCTGCCGGGCAACGCCCCACCGGGCCGATTCCTGAACCCCCGTTCGCGCTCTGCGCCGCTGGATCTTTCGCTTGCCATAGATCATCCTGGGTTTTGCCCTCGAAAGGGCGCACACGTCCGCGGCGGCAACATTCCGTGGCCGGCCGCCGCCAGAGCCTCGTTCACGTGACGAGAACACCCACACCCCGTTTACCGGAGCGCCCGATCGCACGACTCGCGGCGCTCCTGACGACCATCCTTCTCGTATAGTCTAGGCCGGGCCGGGCCGCACGACAACTGCGTCCCGCACTACTCCGCGCCGGCCACCGGGTTCGACAGCACTCCGATGCCCTCGATTTCCACCTCGATCCGGTCCCCCGCGCGGAGGAAGACCGGCGGCTGCCGGGCCATGCCGACGCCCTCCGGCGTCCCCGTCAAAATGACGGTCCCGGGCAGCAAGGTGAACTGGTGCGACAGATAACTGACGAGCGCGCGGCACGAGAACACCATCGCGCTCGTGCTCGCCTCCTGCATGACCCGGCCGTTCAGCCGGCTGCGGATCAGGCAGTCGTCCGGGTTCAACTCGTCGGCGGTCACCAGCCAGGGCCCCAAGGGACAAAAGGTGTCAAAGCTCTTGGCCCGCGTCCACTGCTTGTCGTTGCGCTGGCAGTCGCGGGCCGACACGTCGTTAGCACAGGTGTAGCCCAACACGAAATCGAGGGCGGCCGCCTCGGAGACCCGCCGCGCGCGACGGCCGATCATGATCGCCAGCTCCGCCTCAAAGTCCACCTCGTCCGGAGCGCTCCGCGGCAGCCGGATCGCCTGGCCATGCCCGAGCAACGCGGTCGTCGCCTTCTGAAAGACCAGCGGGCTCTCCGGCAGGCGCGCCCCGGTCTCCGCCACGTGCGCCCGATAATTCCGCCCGATCGCAAAGATGTTCGGCGGCGCCACCGGCGGCAGGAACTCGCACACCCGCACGCTTTGGGCAGCAAACGCGAGCTCACCGAACAGCTCGCCCACGAGCGGATAAGCAGTCTGCTCGTCGGCCAGCCGGCCCACGAGTTGCCGTCCGTCGTCCGTAACAAACCGCGCCAGTTTCATCAATAGAAGACGGTCACGATCAGGTGCGTGTCCACGTGCTTGCCTTCGATTACGCCGATCGTGCTGGTGGCGAACTTGATCTCGATGTTGTCGTCGCTGTCGGCCCACTCGTTGATCTGCTCGCACAGGTACGCGATGGGGCCGTCCGCCAGCTTGCAGTGAAAGGTCTTGCAGCGAGTGGCGTTGGGCGTGCCCTTCAGCAGCGTGCGGCGGTACTCGGCCTCGATCACACTCCCAACCGGCATGCCGCCCGGCCCGCCGCCAATCGACCGGATGGCCGTCGGCTTCTTGTCGTACGCGATCGGTGCATCGCCCGTGGCGCCCGTCTCCGCCGACTCTAGCTCCACGAGCGCCGTGGGCTTGGTGGCCGGCGGCGCTGCAACGGCCGCCGTCACTCCCACGCCGGACGCCGAACGCTTCTCGCGCAGGCAGAACGGGCAGAGCAGCTTGCCCTCCCAGTGCTCGGCGACCCGCTTCTCCAGGTGCTCCGGGTAGATGGTGGCCCCGCAATCCTCGCAACTCTCAAACTGTTCTACCTCGTCGGCCATCCCACAAACTCCTTTCGCCGACCCGGCGGTCCCAACGCTCGTCCCGGACGGCCGCCGTTGCGTACGGCGGCACGCCGAGCCGGGCAGCACTCCGCGCGAGCAGCCGCTGACGCGCTCATTGCCGGTGTTACTGCCGATGCGGGCCTTCCATGCCTGTGCCCAGTCGAAGTGCTGCCATTACATTCTATAAGGCTACCAGCGGTAGCGCCAAGCCCGGCGGTTGGGCCTCCTTCCGCATAATGCGCTTTGAAGAGGAGTTATCAGAACCCGGCCCGCACGCCGGCGGTGCACGTCATGCTGCGCAATCCCGCGGCACCACGCTTCGCATGGGTCGCTCCCTTTCGGTCGGCCAGGGCCGCCTTGGCGGACCGGTCGCGGCTCGGATTCGGGCCAGGCGGCTTTTGCGCGGCACCGCATTAGAATGCTCGTATGGCCAAGAAAAGGTCCACCCGCAAGGTGCGCGTCGACTTTCGCCAGAACCGCCAGGTTCGGCGACGCAGCGACGAGTGGACCCGCCAGTACCACGCCGACGAGCAGCGTCTGGAGGAGACCCAGCGCGGCGAGACGGTGCGCGCCAAGGGCGACCTGTCGCGCAAGCGCACGATCCTCGTCGACCAGAAAGACCTGCACGCGGTGCACGAGTCCGAGTGGCAGCGCGGCACCGTGATCAAGGTCCACGGCCTGTTCGCCTACGTCATCGACGGGGGCGGGCAAACGTGGGAGTGCACCGTTCGCCGGATTCTCCGCACCTTGCTCATCGAAAGCCGCTCGCCGGTCACCGTGGGCGATCGCGTGTGGTTTTCGGCTCAGCCCAGTGCGGCGGCCGCGTTGGCCGCAGGCGTGATCGAACGGGTGGAGGAGCGTGTCACCCGTTTGTCGCGCCGCGACGCCCGCAAACGCCAGCACACCATCGTGGCCAACGCGGACCAATTGCTGGCGGTGATCAGCGTCGCGCAGCCGCACCTGCGGCCGCATCTGGTGGACCGCTACATCGTCGCCGCCCTCAAGGGGCAGCTCCGCCCGGTGCTCTGCTTCAACAAGATGGACCTGCTCGGCGAGGACACGGTGACCGCGGAGGACGACCGTCAGCCCAGGCTGTCGGTCCGCGACGCCATCCAGGAGTTCCGCGTGCTCGGCTATCCGTGCCTGTGTACCAGCGCCGTGACGGGCGTCGGCCTCGACGAGCTGCGGACGGCGCTACGGGACCACATCACGGTCCTGTCGGGCCAGAGCGGCGTCGGCAAGAGCACGCTCCTCAACGCGCTCCAGCCGGCGTTGAACCTACGCACGCGCGACGTGAGCGCAGACACCGAGAAAGGCCGGCATACCACGTCGCACGCCGAGCTGCTGCCGCTGGACTTCGGCGGCTTCGTGGTGGACACGCCGGGCATCCGCGCCTTCGACCTGTGGTCGGTGGAGCCCGGCGAGCTGGAAGCGTGCTTCGTCGAGTTCATCCCGTACGTGCAGAAATGCCGGTTCAACGACTGTTCCCACCGCTTCGAGGACGGTTGTGCCGTCATCGCCGCGGTCGAAAACGGCGAAATCAGCGCCCGGCGGTATTACAGCTATCTCAAGATGTTCGACGAGGTGTAGTGCCGGACCTCCGTGTCCGGCGTGTAGCGGCCCGCGCCCCGCGCGGCCGCCATCGTGAGACCGGTTTAGCGCTGCGCTTCGCCTGCGGCGTCCAACCGCTGGTGCGAGAATCCCTTCTCGCACCGCGATGGCCCGGAATCCCTTCCGGCGGATGCGCCGCTCGATGAGAACGCGAAACGCCGGCGAGCGCTGTGAGAACGCCCGGTCGCGCACCGCGCACGTCACAGGTGTGTTATCAAGTCCACAAACGGGTTAATGTCGTCAAACGACCATTGGCCGTAGGTTCCGTCGCCGTTGATGTCAGACAGCACAATGCTGCAATCGGGAAATGCCGCCTCGTACCCGGCCGCATTACTCAGCGCCAAGACGAAGGGATTGATGTCGGCAAAGTCCAGTTCACCGTCGCAGTTTAAGTCTCCAAAGACGAACGAGCCGAGTTCGTCACTCCCGATGTCCACGCACGCTACACCGTTGCCATCCCCATCCCACACGCGGAACTGGCCGTCGATGTCGGTCTCGCCCGGTTGCGGGACGAAGCTCGGGTCGCCGGCGTCAATGCAAGGCGAGTCTGCCGTGAGGTGATAGTCGGCGTTTGACGGGTCAGCAAAGAGCGGATTGGCGTCGATGTTGCCGATGCCCCAGACCAGGGTACAGTTGGGGTCCACGTAGGTGGCACCCTGGCCACCCGCGATGTCAGAGTACGACACGCTCAGGGCTGAGGGGTAGCTTGAGCTTCTCAGCTCGATCTCGGATCCCGATGGGGCGGTGTCCCCCCAGAAGATGCAATTGCTGAGGCTCGGACTCGTCATCCAGTAGCACGCAATTCCGCCGCCCCCGCCGCCGGCCGAATTCCCCGTCACGGTGCAATCCGCAATCGTGGGGTAGCCCATGGCGTTGAAGCCATAGCAGTACACGCCTCCCCCGTTGTAGGCCGCTGAGTTGCCAACGATGTTACAGTTCCTAATGAGCACCGAGCAGCCCGTAAAACACCCGATACCGCCCGCGCGGTCGCCGGCCGAGTTGCCCACGATCGTCGAACGGCGAATGGTCGCGCTCGAGTACATGTGGCAGAAAGCCCCGCCACCGTTGCCACTGGTGGTGTTGCTGGAAAGCTGACAATTGTCGATGGTGGGGGTGCAGTATTGTTTGCACCATATCCCACCACCGTCAGTGCCCGCCGAATTCTCGGCGATCACGCAGTTCATGATGCTCGGGGAGGAATAGATCCAACAGAGAACCCCGCCGCCACAGCCGGCGTCGTTCTCCGTGATTGTGCAATCCACAATCGTGGGAGACGAATGATCAATACAGGCTATTCCGCCCCCACCCGTCCACCATGTCGGCGTACTATTGCCAGTGATCACACAACCCTCGATAGTTGGCGCCGAATGATCGACGCATAGAATCCCGCTGCCGTGGAACTGGGCAACGTTCGCAGTGACTGCACAGTCCACCAGCGTCGGGCTGCTGTTCACGCAGTAGACTGCCCCGCCGCCATCCGTGAATGAGTCATCCGCGCCGCTTGCCAGGTTGCCAGCGAAGACACAGTTGGTGAGGAGCGCGTTTCCACCAAGGGTGTACATACCTCCGCCGCGCAGCGCCGCGTTTTCCCGAAACGTGCAGCGCGTCAGCGTCGGACTGCCCCCGGATGTGTACATTCCGCCGCCATCGCCCTGAACGGCGCACGTGTCGCAGAAATCAGCGGCGAGTTCCGCGCACAGGGCATCCCATCCAAACGAACAACAGGCCGGGTCGTATAGACAGACGACGGACTCGCAAGCTGGGTCTTGACAACCCGGGTAAGAGTGCGGGAAGCAGCAGTCGCTGTCGGGCGGTTGTTCGGCGTTGCCCGCCGTGATGGATACTCCATCCAAGACGGCCGTCCGATCGCAGCCGCTTCCGGTCACGACATGATAGGCGTTCTCCTCGTAGTTCTGCCAATCCGGTCCATCGTTGCCGAGGAAGTCGCCACGCAGAATCGTCTCGTACGTCGTGATGTCCCGCGCATCCGGGTCGGGCGCACCGCTGCCGGCGTAGCCGCCGTACAGTGCGACCCCGCTCTTGAGTTGAAAGGTGGCCGTTCGATCGCCCGTGCCGTTGGGATGGGCGGCGTCGCGGTCTGGGCAGTACGTACCCTGGCCGACGCGTATCTCGTCGCCCGCCGCAGCGATTGCTAAAGCGTCCTGGAGGAAGCGGAATGCGTTGTTCCAAGTTGCTCCGTTGCCACCCGGCGGGGCACTATCATCGACATAAATGATCTGGCCGGCTAGCGCGGTTGCGGCCAAGCAGCAGACTATCCCAAGCAATCCCATTCGGTTCCAAAGTGTCATCGCATCGCCTCCTCACGCTCTCGCTGAGCCCGTTGTCCTGTGCACCCGCGCGACGGTGGCCGAAAAAGGGGCGGCGACCGCCGGCGCTCTATCTTACTAGTTGCGTGCCGAGGCCGTGCGCAACGCGCAATTCCCGAAAAATGTGAAGAGTCTTGTCCGGGAGCGGTTACGGAAGAGTGCTATTGCTCGTCAGTAGTACCGTTGCGGCCGCGCGAGGGCGCGGGCCGCTACCGTCGCCGTCGGGGCAGCAAAAACAGAAGCGCGAGCAGCAGAGCCGCCTCCGGTTCTGGAACCGCCGTCACCGTGTACGCGAACTGATAGCCCGTCAAGCCGTCGTCGGTCCGGTACGCCGGCAGAACCAGGGTGAACAACCGATCGAGCGAGAGCGGCCAGACCGTCCCCTCTGGCGGGGCGCCGATTACGCCGTCGGGAACCGTCAGAAGCTCGAGCAGGTAATGGCGGTCGGCCGGCGGCGGGTTGTCCGCGTCGGCCTCCATCGAGAAGGCCATCTGCTCCCCGCCGTAGGTCGGATCGGCCCAGACGCAGATCGGCGTCCACGTCTTGCTCTCGTCGGGCGCCAGCGGTGCGCGGAAGTCGTTGAAGTAGAACCCCGTCGGCCCGGACCAGCCCACTTCGTGCCCGCCGTGATAGACCCCGGCGTAGCCCGGCGCACCCTCGGTGTCCGTTTGGGTGTCGTACTTGCGGTCAAAATCATCCGAGGCGTCTGACCAGACGCTCATGCGCCCGCCGAATCAGCACGATCCGCCGAAGGCGAACTTGAAGGCGAAGTTATCGGCCAGCGCGGCCGGGGAAGCCAGCAGCACCAACGCCACGATTGTCCAATGAGGGGACTTCATATCCGCTCCTCGCACACACCCCGATGGGGCGATATGTCCGGTCGCCTGGGATGGTTGTACCCGATCCCCAGCGCCGGCATCAAGCGAAAACTCGATTCCGGCCCGTCCGCGGGGCTCGCAGGCCCCCAACATTCATACAATGGCGACAAGTCGCTAAGTTCGACTTTCGCACTTATGCGGCCTGTTGGACCGCATGGAACAGGGTTTTCATGATCTTTTTGTAACCCCGCCCGGCGAGGCGGAGTGACAGAACCTGGTGGCGGACGCTCTGCACGCGCAA
>Ga0315291_10000222_pt1 | contig 72532 bp, 68 predicted proteins | sample YL17G12_20_MG_FD_203070 | JGI IMG/M metagenome (GOLD analysis project Ga0315291, IMG submission 203070) | Sediment microbial communities from Yellowstone Lake, YNP, Wyoming, USA - YL17G12_20 | ecosystem: Environmental > Aquatic > Freshwater > Lake > Sediment | place: USA: Wyoming | collected... | reverse complement strand
GAAGCACTCAGAATCAATCCGCAGCACGCCCAGGCACAACAAGGGCTGAAAAATATTCCACCAAAGCAGCAACCCGGCCGGACGACAAAATAATTCACTATAGCCGTACCCCGTAATGTCTTCTAATCTTTTATACCGAGGTCTTCTTTTGTAAAGATGCTTTCAAATTTGTAGCCGGCAGAAGTTATATTTTCGCCTGCGCCCTGCTTGCGGTCAATAACGGCGACTATTTTTTTTACTTTCGCACCGGATTCAGTAATAATCTTTGCAGCCTCAAGGACCTGACCGCCGGTGGTCGCAATATCCTCAACCAAAAGCACAACATCATTTTTATTTAATACCCCTTCAATCATCTTACTTGTGCCATAGTTCTTTTTACTGTTGCGGACGATAATCCAATTTTTGCCGGTCTGCATCGCAGTGGCAGCAGCCAGTGCAACGCCGCCAAGCTCAGCGCCCGCAATTAAGGTAACATCGCTTGTTACATATTTTGCAAATTCTGCTCCGAGGGCCTTTAAAATATCCGGCTGAGTCTCAAAGAGATATTTGTCGAAATAATATTTGCTTCGTTTTCCGCTGCGAAGAATAAAGTCTCCTTCAAGGTAAGCAGTTTCTTTGATGCGTTTTGCAAGTTCTTGTTTGGTCATAGGTTACAGCTGCCTCTTAAACGTTTAGCTCTGTTTTTTTACGGATTTTTCCACGATATTTTTTCAATGCAGGTTTTACGTTTTTTATTATGAATTCATCGACCTGCTGCGGTGCTCTGCCGATGTAGTCGGCGGGAGTGAGGACTTTTTTGAAATCCACCTTTGCGAAAGCAGAGTCCTTTTTGAATCTTTCAATAAGGTTGTTGGCTTTGCCGAATTTTTTGACCTGCTCGGCTGCGGCATGTGAGTGAACTCTTATCTTCTCATGAAGTTTTTGTCTGTTGCCGCCTGCCTTGACTGCCGCCATTAAGATATTTTCAGTTGCCATAAAGGGCAGTTCTGCCGCGATATGCGCTGAAATTACATTGGGATAAACCACAAGGCCGCTTGATACATTGATTAAGATTTCAAGAATACCATCTGCAGCAAGGAATGCTTCCGGTATTACTATTCTGCGGTTGGCCGAATCATCGAGCGTTCTTTCAAGCCATTGCTCAGAGGCTGTCATTTGAGGGCTGGTTGAAAGACTGATTAAGAACCTTGCGAGTGCGGTCGCGCGTTCGCATCGCATCGGGTTTCTTTTATATGCCATTGCACTTGAGCCTATCTGGGATTTTTCAAAAGGCTCTTCAATTTCCTTTAAATTGGCCAGCAGACGAATATCGTTGCAGAATTTGTGCGCCGACTGGGCTATTTGTGCAAGGGTAGTTATTACAAGCGAATCTATTTTTCGCGAATATGTCTGGCCTGTAACAGGACAGGTTTTTTCAAAGCCGAATGCCTTTGCGACAAGTTTATCGAGTTGCTTAACCTTATTGTGATTGCCACCGAATAGTTCGAGAAACGAGGCCTGTGTGCCGGTAGCGCCCTTTACGCCCCTGAATGGCAGATTATTTATACGGTGTTCGACCTCGGCAAGGTCCATGACAAAATCGTTGCACCACAAAGCGGCGCGTTTGCCGACAGTGGTAAGTTGTGCCGGCTGGAAATGTGTAAAGCCAAGCGTTGCCAATGTGCGGTATTTTTTCGCAAAGCCGCTCAGAGAATCGATAAGACTTGCGAGTTTGCCTGCGATAATCTGCATTGCGTTTCGCATTATTATCAAATCCGCATTATCGCCCACGTAGCAGCTTGTTGCGCCGAGGTGAATTATCGGCGCCGCTTTCGGCGCAACATCACTGAAAACGTGAATGTGAGCCATTACGTCGTGGCGGAATTTTTTCTCGTACCGGGCGGCCTTGTCGAAGTTGATATCATCGAGATGTTTTGCCATCTGGCTAATCTGGGCCTGTTTGATATTCAGGCCGAGCTTCTTTTGACCCTTTGCGAGCTCCAGCCACAGCCGCCGCCAGATTGAGAACTTCGTCTGTTCGCCAAAAAGCTCAGACATCTGTTTTGAGGCGTTCCGCTCAACCAGCGGGCTTGTGTAAATATTGTGTTTATTTATCATACAATTTTCCTACTTATTGTTTCGATGTCTTATTTGCCGTTTATAAGCATTAACGACGGCATTTTTAATGTCAGTAGAGTTCACTTCACATTTTTTAAATCCGGATATGTTTTCATTGGTGAGATGTAATTGACCTTCCCCCACGTTTCCTCGATGCTGTCCTTTTGAAAAATACTTATTGCTTCGGACTTCATCGGAAGTTAATACCCAATGTCTGATATTATCTCGCCAAACACCAATCCATAGAAAAACATCTGCGCATTTAGGTTTAATCTGTTGAAAATTCATATCAAATGGCCTTTTGGAATCAGATGCCAATGCTTTGATATAAAGAGGCTCATCCGGCTTTTCAAAATCAACCGCTCTCGATGTTTTTATCTCAATGCGAATACCGTGAGACTTTTTTGCGGCATCAACCCAATCCAACCAGAAATCATATTCGCCGGAATATTTGGGGTCTAAATCCTTACTGGGTCTTTTGAAATCGGGCACAAGTTGCATTAAATGTCCGAAGGCCCATTTATCCCCCAACCCTCTTGGAGCAGAAATCTCAAAGATGTAGAGATAAAGGTTCCTGTCTATGTAAGAGTCTCTGAGTTCGTAATATTCCTTAAGCGTAAGTTTACCGGCGGCCAGCAAGTGTGAGATTATGTATTCATATTCACTAAATGGATAAACCGATACAAGGTTTTCCAATGAAGCCCGAAAATCCTTAGTGTTTTTCAATTTCTCGATAAGCCTTTCCAGTTTGGCCTTTAGTTTTTCCATATAGTTTTCTCTATTTACTTGCTAATTGTAAAATAATCAAACAGACATTTTTCAGGTGAAGGTTGGTTCTTTGTTGTATTCTTATCAGAATTATTTTCCATTTCCCAATTAATATCAACTTCGGGAAAGGGACTTTTGAACTGCCAGCCGGTTTCTCCTGTTTTTCTATAGTGTTCCAGTCTTCTTATCGTAATTTCAGCAAAGATAGGGTCGATGTCGATTGTAAAACAATGTCTTTTTAGCTTTTCGGCTGCGATTAAGGTTGTTCCGGCATGAGCGAAAAAATCAACTATCAAGTCATCGGTAGCAGAGCTGGCCGATATAATCCTCTCTATTGCTTTCAAAGGTTTCTGTGCGTAACAACCGGGTACATTTTCTTCCATTCTGTAAAATACCTGCTGGACATCAACCCATACATTTCCAGCTCTGATATTTTCTGATTTGCTGCGTTCCAAGTTCTCAGTTATCTGACCGTTAACTTTTTTATAATATCCCCTCAGAATTTTTGGGATATCTGTATATTCAGCGTCAACGTTAAATTGGGGATTGCCTTTTATGTAGTAGAGAAGCTCCTGTCTGACTGCCATCCAATTTTTTTGCGTACCATATCCTCTTTGGTTTCTCATGGTTATAAAACTTCTGGTTTTGAGTTCTTTAAATTCTCTCATCATAATCATGAAATCCGGCAGTGGTTGAAACCCGTTATTTTGAGCTGCTCCCAACCAAATATACAGATGAGCATTGTTCTTTAATATTCTACAGGTGTTGTAAACCCATTTTCTGCTCCAATCTATGTATTTTTCAATTGGAATTTGCCCTAACCTATCACTATTGACGTTTCCCACCACAACATTATAGGGGGGGTCTTGAATAGCAAGTGTAGATTCATTATTTTCCATTAACGTTTGAATGTCCTTTTCACTATCAGCATCAAGGCAGCCTACTCTGTGTCCATAGGAAGAATCTTGCCAAACTTCGCCGTATTTCAATCGGCAATAGGGCAAAAGCAAATTCCTTATGGTTTGATTGCTATCAATTCTTTGTAAATTTTCCGTTGCCATTTACTTTTTCCTGTCTTTCTTTTAAGAGTTTTTCGATTTCATTTATATCATCGGCACAGAGAGTTATATCAGAAGCGGGGGCGGTTTCCTTAATCTGGCCTGCTCTGCGGGCACCGACAATTGCCGCGGTAACTTCCGACCTTCTTAAAGTCCAGCTAATCGCAAGTTGAGCCGGGGTAATGCCGTTTCGCTTTGCGATAGATTTTAATTCTTCAATAATTTTGAGATTGATTTCCAGCCTCGGCATCTTAAAGTCCGGGCTCATCTGTCGAACATCATCAGGCGGCAGAGCCGTAACCGATTTAACGGTGAATTTGCCTGTAAACATGCCCTTATGAAGCGGACTATAAACTATCACGCCGATATTATTCTCTGCACAAAAAGGCAAAATCTCCGCTTCAATATCGCGCCTAAACATACTATATGGCGGCTGAAGTGAAGCAAGAGGATGAATTTTGATTATCCGTTTTAACTGTTCGACAGCAAAGTTTGATACGCCCAGATAGCGAACTTTGCCGGCCTTGACACATTTTGCCATCGCGCCGTAACCTTCTTCTATGTCTTCCTCGGGGGTCGGCCAGTGCATTTGATAAAGGTCTATTGTTTCGATACCGAGGCGTTTTAATGAGGCGTCGCATTCGGCAATAATACTTTTGGTCTTGAGGCAGCTGATTCTTTGATTTTTGTCGTTCCAGACAAGACCGCACTTGGTGGCGATAATGGGTTTGTGGCTGGTTTGTTTGAGAGCCTTTGCAATAATTTCTTCACTGTGGCCGAGGCCGTAAATAGGTGCGGTATCCAGCCAGTTGACACCCGCATCGAATGATTCGAGGACAGCCTTTATCGAGTCATTGTCGTCCTGCGGGCCCCAGCCGAACTCCCATGGACCGCCGATAGCCCAGGTGCCGAGTCCAACCTTTGTTATTTGAAGCTCCGAATTGCCAAGTCTTGCTTTTTTCATTTTTTTATGCCCTAATTTGCGGCAGTTAGTTTATCATGTCAGTGGTTTTTTGGCAATTTTTTATTGTTTTTTAACGGCTTATGATGGAGTTGATTTGGCCCGGAAAAGCGAAAAGATATATGTAATCGCCTGCGGGGTATTGAGTCTGGATTTGCAGCAGATTGCGCAAAATGCCAAAATCAAGGTCGATTTTGAGTTTCTCCAGTCAGGTCTTCATGAGAATCCTGCCGAACTTCGGCGTCAGATTCAGCAGGTTATAGACAGGGTGTCGCAAACCGGCGGCTACAGCAGGATTGTAATCGGATACGGTATATGTGGTCTGGGCACAGCGGGTTTACTATCCAAAAGTGTGCCGCTGGTTATCCCTCAGGTGCACGACTGCATAGCGCTTTTTCTCGGCTCAGATAAGGCGTATAAAGAGCAGTTTAAAAAATGTCCCGGAACGTATTATTTTACCGCCGGCTGGTTTGAGAAAAGTGTTCAGCCGAACGGCCAGCAAAAATGTCAGATTGGATTTAACCCGGCACAAAAATGCAGCGGTTCATACAACACTGAAGATACGCGGATGATTGAAGAGTTTATGTCGAGCTGGCAGAAGAATTATACCAGAGCCGTCTTTATCGACACCGCACCTGGCAGAGCCGAAGGAATTGAAGAGTATGCAAAGAGCACGGCGGAAAGGTTCGGCTGGAAATATGAAAAAGTCGCCGGCGGCACAAGACTGCTCGGGAAAATATTGACGGCGGAAAAGAGCGATGACGAGGTTCTGGTTGTTCCGGCAGGTTTCGGTACGGTATTTAATGTGTCAGCCGGCAGGCTCGAGGCAGCGGAGAGTATCGAAGGATATCAGGCAGATGGTCTGGAAAGAATAGAGTATTTCGGGCAGGATTCTGCCGAGACAGGCGATGTCAGATACGGCCTCGGAATCGATACCGGCGGGACTTATACGGATGTGGTTATTTATGATTTCCTCAAAGAGCAGGTTTTCGCCAAAAACAAGGCCCTGACTACCCGATGGGATTTTACCGCAGGTATTCAGGAAGCACTGGCTGCTCTTGACAGGCGGCTTTTAAATAAAGTAACTCTGGTTTCAGTCTCAACGACCCTTGCCACCAATTCGATAGTCGAAGATTCCGGCGTAAAGGTCGGGCTTTTACTGATGCCGCCTTATGGTTTGTTTGAGGCGAATGAAATCGAGCATAATCCGACAGCCGTTATTTCCGGCAGGCTGGATATCGACGGAAAAGTGCTCAGCGATATTGTTCCTCAGGAAGTGCAGCGTATTGGACGGCAGATGATAGAGGAACATCAGGTCAGGGCATTTGCTGTTTCTGGTTTTGCAGGGGCGGTTAATCCGGAGCATGAATTAAAGGTAAAGCAGATACTGCGCGAAAGTTTCGGATTAAGCGTAACCTGCGGCCATGAACTTTCAGAGCTGTTGAATTTCAAAACAAGGGCGGTAACAGCTGTTTTAAATGCGGGGATTATACCTTTGCTTGAGAAGTTTCTGGGACAAGTGGAAAAGGCGTTGCGCACGGAAGGAATCTCTGCTCCGATTGTTATCGTCAAGGGTGATGGTTCTCTGATAAGTGTTGAGCTTGCAAGGCAAAGGCCCGTGGAAACGACGCTTTCAGGGCCGGCAGCCAGTGTTGCAGGGGCGAAGACCTTAACGAAACTCAAAAATGCAATAGTTGTTGATATCGGCGGCACCACGACAGATACCGCAGCAATTAAGGATGGATTTGTAAAGGTATGCGAGGACGGCGCTGTTATCGGGTCGTTCAAAACTCATGTGAAAGCGCTGGATATGCGTTCGACGGGTCTGGGCGGCGATAGTTTCATCCGCCTCGAACAGGGTAAAATAAAAATAGGACCGCAGAGTGTGGTGCCGGTAAGCCGATTGGGTGTGAATTTTGCCGGGACCCGGGAGGCAATCAGCCGGCTCAGCGGAAAAAGCTCAAATTACCGCCCCGATAGTTCACCGATACAGCTAATTGCTCTCAGCGGACACAGAGAGTCTATTGAACTAACCGGGCAGGAGCAGAAAATTATCGATGCGATTGAAAAAAGGCCCATGTCTCTTGATGAGCTTGCTGCAATAACAGGCTGTGAACATAAACATTTACCTCTGGGCAGACTGATTGAGCATAATATGATAATCATAAGCGGCCTTACACCCACAGATGTGCTTCATATCAAAGGTGATTTTGTTCGCTGGGATAGATACGCTGCACAAATGCTGTGCGAATTGTTCTGCAGAATTTATTCGATGGATAAACAGGATTTTGTCAGACAGGTTTTGGATGAGGTTGTCAGGAAACTTGCAGCAGAGATATTCAAAAATTTGAATCTTCCGGTGATAGGGATTGGGGCGCCCGCAGGATATTTTGTGCCGCAGGCCGCCAAATGGCTGAAGACCGAGGCAGTTATTCCGGAAAATGCCGATGTTGCCAGTGCAATCGGTGCGGTAACAAGCCGGGTAATGATATGCAGACATGTAAGAGTTAAGCCGCAGCAGGGGCTTTGGCGGATAGAAGGCCTTGCAGGACACGACCAGTTCGTGGATTTTAAAAGTGCAGGCGACTATGCGGTCAGGGAGCTCGTTGCTCTCGTGCGACAGCTGGCAAAAAAAGCAGGTACAAGCTGCCAAATCGTCGAGGTTAAAACTAAAGACAGTATTATAAAGACAGGCTTCGGCACCGAACTTTTTGTCGAGCGGCTTATAACAGCAAGTCTCTGCGGGCGATGTGATATGGCTCACAAGAGAGGTTGATTTTTACGATTTGGTTGCAAAGACCGCTTTGATTTGTTATAAAGGAAAAGTTATGGAAATATCATTGGTCAAAGCGGGAATTGAGGATTTGCGGGCCCGGATAGCAAAAATCCGGGATTGTCTTGACATTGCAGGCAAACAGGCACAAAGACAAAAGCTGCAAGAGCAAATGTCCCGCCCGGGCTTCTGGGATAATCAGGATACGGCAAAAGCGGTTGTCTCAAAAATAAGTGCGTTAAAGACGTTGATTGAGCCGGCAGTTCAAGCCGAGTCCGAAGCTGCAAACCTTTCAGAGCTTTTTGATATGGCGGTTGGCGAAAATGACCAGCAAACGCTCTCGGAAGTGGAAAAAGACCTCAGGGAACTTGAGAAAAAGTGCGCTCGGATAGAGCTTTCCGGCACACTCAGCGGCCCTGACGATATGAAAAACTGCTTTTTCAGCATTCACGCAGGTGCCGGCGGCACCGAAAGCTGCGACTGGGCAAGTATGCTTTTGAGAATGTACACCCGATATTTTCAGCAGAATAAATTTAGTTTCGACCAGCTGGATTTGACGCCGGGCGAGGAGGCGGGCCTGCGGTCGATTACATTGAAGGTAAGCGGCCCATTTGCCTTCGGCAAACTTTCCTGCGAAACCGGCGTTCACAGATTAGTGCGGATAAGCCCATTCGATGCGAACAAAAGGCGCCATACAAGTTTCGCAGCCGTTGATTGTTTACCTGAAACTGAGGATGTTGATATTGAGATAAAAGAGGACGACCTGAAAATCGAATTCTTCCGTTCAGGCGGTGCAGGCGGCCAGCACGTCAACAAAGTAAGCTCCGCAGTAAGAATTGTGCATATACCCACAGGTGTTGTGGTGCAGTGCCAGAACGACCGAAGTCAGCATCGAAACAAGGCAGAAGCAATGAAGATGCTGAAAAGCAGACTGTATATGTTGGAGCAGCAGAAACGCGATGCCGAGCTTGCCAAAATTTACAGCAGCAAAGGCGAAATCGCCTGGGGCAGCCAGATTCGCAGCTATGTCCTTCAGCCTTACCAGCTTGTTAAAGACCATCGCACCGATTTCCAGACAGGCAATGTTGATGCCGTCCTCGATGGCGATATCGAGGATTTTATCGACAGTTACCTGCAGTTCAGGGCAGAGAAAAAACACAAAAATAAATAGGTTAGCCCCCACCCCCGTGGTGGGGGTCTTTACAATATATTTAGCCCCCTGATTCATCAGGGGGTTCGCTTGCCCCGTGAGACTTGTCCCGTGAGATGCGTCTTACGCTATCTCACCGGGATGTTTTTTCGCTTCAGCTATCTCATCGGGGTCATTGCGTGGCAATCTTGTTTATAAAGGATTTTATACAATGATTAAAATTAAAAACGGCCAGTCAATTTTGTTTATCGGCGACAGTATCACAGACTGCGGCAGAAGGGCCGAAAACAGACCGCTGGGAGATGGTTATGTCAAGCTTTTCAGCGATATGTTGGCTATTCGCGAGCCGGCAAAACGAATCAATATAATTAATAAGGGAATCAACGGCAACAGGGTTACGGATTTACGCGACAGATGGAGCGATGATGTTCTGCGGCACAAGCCCGACTGGCTGTCGGTGAAAATAGGAATAAACGATACCAATAGTTTCCTGCAGGGTGCATCTAAGGATAGTCCCGAGAAATTTGGATTGGTATATGATGATATTCTCGCAAAGACAAAGAAAGCCCTGCCGAGATGCAGTATATTGCTTATAGAGCCGTTTTATATCAGCATCGAAAAAAGCAGTGATGTTCTCAAAACGCTGCCGAAGTATATCAATGTCGTAAGGATAATGAGCGAAAAATATAAAACCCGGCTTGTCAGGACGCACGAAATCTTTGCGAATCTTTTGAAGTTTCATAAAGCTGATGTCTTCTGTCCTGAGCCGGTGCATCCTAATCTGACAGGCCATCTTGTAATCGCCGAAGCGGTTTATCAGGTGTTGGAAGGGGAAAATATAATCGGTTAGCCCCCACCCCTGCGGTGGGGGTTGTTTAAGTTGGTTAGCCCCGCCAATACGGAGTTTACCCTCGCGCAAACGGGGGGCGGGGTTCGTCTTCGTCATTTTAATGACGGGGTTTAGCCGCCGCCGGCACGGCGGCGTTCAGAGCCCAAGCGATAGCGCAGGGAGTTTTGGAGAAGGCGCCCGGCGACGTTCAGAGCTTTCCTTAAATTTTTGTCGTTGAGTTTGAAAAGAAACAGAGATAGAATTTTGAGGAAGCAACGAGGAATTGCAACAGGAACTTGTTATACTGAAAAAGAAGTCTGTATTTGGCGTTTTATATAGACGGTGTAGTCAGTGGTATATGGAGAAAAACATGGAATTCGAAAAGATATCCGACTGGGGCCTTGTTGATCCCGGTACAAAGGTAGTTGACTCCAAAGGCAATCAATACATTGTCGGACCTCAAAATGACCGGGGTTTTCTGTGCCTCCGAAATATATCCGGAGGCGAGAATATAGCATTTGAGGTTTTTGACGGCATCGATCATAATGAATTTCGGTTGGCTGCGAGGAAGTGAAATGGGAAATTATGAAAGAAGCAAAGTACATTCTTGCATTCATAACTCTTTAGAAAAAATTTTATAGGAATTGAACTATGACATTCAATGAGGCTGATAAAATGGTTCGCATTTATGGTAGATATCTTGAATACTGTTCACATATTTTGATGATTTTTGGTTCTCATCTTCCCGAATCATTTTTGCCTTTTCCCAAAGATACTTTAGAAGAGGCATTAAATATCGTAGCAGAACATTACCACAAAGCAGGGGACCAGCACGGGGTTAAGCTTATACAAGAAGTTGCTGCTTGCCTACCTTGGTATGGAGACGATGAAGAATCGCTATTGGAAGTTGCAAAAAAAATTAATGATCCAAAATGTCGAAAGGAGTTTCTCCTACCTGTCCTTAAAAAAGAAAGAATTGGCCCACTGCTGTCCAACGGATGAATTGAAAAAAGGCGAATAGGACAGGCAAATCTTTTGCCTATGCGAATTAAATATGGGGCGTTTACCAATTTTTAAATTTTGATGTGTCATTTTTATTTTTGATATTTGATTTTTGATATTATTTAACCACTTGCCAAAACCTCTTTTTCGGCTTATAGTTAAGATTGACGATTTACGTTGGACGTAGCCGAAACGAGCCTCGCAACCGTAGCCGTTTAACGTAATCTTTTGTGTCTTAGTGCCTTCGTGGCTAAGAAAAAATCCGTGAAATTTATCCGCCATCGGCGGACTTGCCCGCCATAGTCCCTTAGGGACGGCGGCGGGTCTGCGTAATCCGTGGTTAAAATAATATTAGTGAAATCTGCGTCCTCTGTGGTTAAAATAATGATATGAATTTTTGATATAATTATTTTTCTTCGTGTCTTAGTGCCTTAGTGGCTACTTTTTCAGGAGTTTTTATGGCAAGACAGATAATAAGAATAGATGTAAAAGCGGCAAAAGCGGATATCGCAAAACTAAAAGTGGATGTTGCCGCGGTCGGTATTTTCAGCGATGTCAAAAATAATGCTTTTATAGATGCGCTTGATAAAAAGCTCGATGGTGCAATAACGCGGCTGAAAAAAATAGGAGATTTTAAGGGTATGGCGGGCAGCAGTGTATTTCTCTATACTCACGGGAAAATTGCCGCTGAAAGGCTTTTGCTTATAGGTCTTGGCGAAAAGCAAAAGGCAACGGCGGATACTATCAGGCAGGCCGCTGCAAAGGCCGCATTCGAGGCAGTCAATGTAAAGGCAAAGAGTCTCGCTGTTTTTCTGCATAATGAAATCGCAAAAATTGATTTTGAAAAGCTCGGTCAGGTTTTAGCCGAGGGCGTTCATTTCGGCGGATACAGATATGACGAATTTGTTACGCAGCAGGAAAACGGCAGAAGCAGTTTTCTTTCCGCTTTGATTGTCGATGATAATATGTCGAATGTCCGGAAGCTCAACAACGGCATCAAAGTCGGCCAGATTATTGGTAGGGCGCAGAATTTTGCAAGGACTCTTGCAAATCGGCCGGGTAATATATTGTATCCTTCAGAATTTGCCGCCATTGCAAAAAAAGTTGCCGCTTCTGTGCCGCATCTTGGCTGCACGATTCTTGACGAGAAAAAACTTGCCCAAAAGAAAATGGGCGGCATCCTCGCAGTAGGTGCCGGTTCGATACATAAGCCGCGAATGATAATTCTCAAATACACGCCGCCAGGCAAAAAAACCGGCAAAGATGAACCGATAGCCCTTGTCGGAAAGGCGATAACGTTTGATTCCGGCGGAGTCAGTTTGAAACCGGCTCAGGATATGCACGAGATGAAGATGGATATGACCGGCGGAGCCGCGGTACTTATGACGATGGAGGTGATAGCGAGGTTAAAACTGCCTCTTGAGGTTTACGGTATAATATGTGCGGCGGAAAACAAACCGGGCGGGTCAAGCTATCTGCCGGGCGATATTATCACCACTTACAGCGGTAAAACGGTCGAAGTTTTGAATACCGATGCCGAGGGCAGACTTGTTCTCTGTGACGGATTACATCAGGCAAAACTTTTAAAATGCAAAACAGTAATTGATATTGCTACCCTTACAGGTGCGTGCGTTGTCGCGCTCGGCAAGCATAAAGCAGGGCTTGTAAGTAATAACGAAAAGCTTATGGAGAAACTCAAAAAGGCGGCGAACGAAAGTGGTGAGCCGCTGTGGCAGCTTCCGTACGAACCGGAATATATCGAAGAGATAAAGGGGAAAATTGCAGACCTGAAAAATATCGGCTCAAAATGGGGCGGCGCATGTACGGCAGCGGCCTTTTTAGGTGAATTTGTGCAGAGCGTTACATGGGCGCATCTCGATATCGCACCCAAAATGGATGCATCAGAGCCGATGAAAAAATATGCCCAGGATGGCTCCATAGGTTTTGGAGTAAGACTTCTGAGTAATTTCCTGATGAATTTTTCAGCAAAAGGTTAAGAGGTGATTTAATGACCAAAAAAGTAAAAATAGATTCTGAAAAAATAGAAAAAGCAATAACAGATATTCTTGAGGCAGTCGGAGAAGATACAAACAGAGAAGGTATTAAGCTGACGCCTAAACGGGTTGCAAATATGTATGTCGAACTTCTTGCGGGTGCCGGCGAGGACCCGGCTGACTGTGTAAAGAGTGTATTTAAGGAAAAATGTGATGAGATTGTGTTGCTGCGGGACATACCATTTTACAGTATATGTGAGCATCATCTTATGCCCTTTATCGGCAAGGCACATGTTGCATATCTGCCGGCTGAATATGTGGTCGGTGTCAGCAAACTTGCACGTATTGTGGATTGTTTTGCGAGAAGGCTTCAGGTGCAGGAACGCCTGACGGCGCAGATTGCCGATTTTATTAACGAACGTTTAAAACCGCAGGGAGTGGCAATTGTGCTCGAGGCGGCACACAGTTGTATGACGATACGCGGTATCAAGAAACCCGGCTCAATTATGGTCACAAGCGCCCTCCGCGGCATATTCAAAAAAGACCCGCGAAGCAGGGCTGAAGTCCTCAGCCTTATGCATAATGGATAAAACGAAGAAAATCGTTAAACGGCTGCGGTTCCGCCGTTGCCAAAGGCTATGGCGAGACAAGTGCGATGCTCGTTTCGTCTATCGTCCTACGTTTAACGCAATCCCCGATCAGGTCGGGGACAACGAGTCGCGCAACCGCTAAACGAAATACGAAAGCTACCAATGCATAAACTTGCAAGACAAATAAGATTCGCAATTAACCCCTTCGGCGATTCGATGCAGCAGGGGGCCAACTCCTATTGCGCAAAACCAACCGCAGACGGCCTATCCTTATTTTTCGCACTCTGGGTCGAACTTAAAGGCTCCGCAAATAAAGACACCGGCTTTGTTGTTAATGTCGCTGATATTGACAGGACTGTCCGAGACAAAGCCGTCGGGATTTTTGATGAATATGTAAAACAATACTTTACTTCCTCTATGTCATTGCCAGACCCCCGAAGGGGGTCGAAGCAATCTGGATCCCTCGCTTTGCTCGGGACGCCTGGCGGCGGTTTTGAGCAAATCGGACAATTACTGAGCAAAGTCTGGCAGACAATTGAAAAAGGATTTCTGCCGGCAAAGATAGATAGTTTAACTCTTGAACTTATGCCCGCAAGAAAATTTGGTATAAAAGAAAGGGATGGCAATATGCTGTATATTAGCGAAAAATTTGAATTTGCCGCAAGCCATACGCTTTGGAACGATAAATTCAGCGATGAGGAAAATGAAAAGGTTTTCGGCAGGTGCGCCAACCGCCGCGGCCACGGCCATAATTATATTGTTGAAGTTACAATCAATCCCATTAGAGACAAAGCCTTAGGCTTGACGGTCTATGAGCGACCTGTCTCTAACGGGATAAACGCTGGCGATTTTGAGCGAATAGTCGATAAACATTTTATCAGTGTCGTTGACCATAAGAATCTAAATGCTGATGTTGAATATTTCAAAAAAGTTAACCCCACGGTGGAGAATATCGCTGAATTTGCCTTCAAGAGTCTGGCAGGGAAATTAAAACCTCTCCAGCTCGGTTGCGTAACGGTCTGGGAGAATGACAGGACGTTCTGCAGCTTCAGAGCGGATTAAAATTGCTCACCACGAAGAGCCGAAGAAGCACGAAGAAATTAACCACAGATTACACGGATTACTCGGATTTTTTGAGCCACAGAGCGGCACAGAGTATTGCTTCAACTAAACAGTTCTGCGAACAGCTTAAATTCAGATTATCAACCTACTTAGCAAACGAGTTTGCCCACAGGATTTCAAATCCGAATTTTTACCGAGATAATCGTCAAAGTTGAAGCAATAAATCTTCACGAAATGTTTGCCGTCGGCACATCACTTTGAATTTTCCTGCTTCGCAGTTGCGCCTTAAAGCAAGTCGTTAGTCGCTTGCCACTATGCTTGTATACAGTATACTGCATACGAGCATAGCGCATACGAGTGTAGAAACTGGGGTTTTTTTGCATTGAGATTACAGGTTTAAGATTTGAGATTTTAGAAAATAACCCCGCCATACGGGGATGGCGGGGCTAAACATGCATTGAAGGCGGGATTTTTCATTGTTTTTTCGCCAGTGAAGAAGAGCTGCCACCAAGACACTAAGACACAAAGTTTTTTAATCACTGATTTCGCTGATTTCACGGATTTATTTCACCACCCCTGCCTTCGCAGGGGCAGGCTCCGAAAAGAAGAAACACAGAGAATTTAGACACGGTCCCCGCCTGCGCGAGGATGACAACATTAACCCTGATTTACACTGATATTTGCTTTAAGGCAGTCCCGATAAATCGGGACTATTAAATTCAAAGCTGAATCCTTGCTTGAAGTGAACTTCAGCCGGATTTGCACTTTGAATTTTTCTGCTTCGCAGTGGCGCCTTAAAGCAAAAGAACCCACTCAGCAGGCTGAGGGGCTAAATAAGTCTTTTATTTTTTTTCATTGTTTTTTCGCCGGTGAAGGGATCTGCCACCAAGACACCAAGGCACGAAATTTTTTAATCGCTGATTACGCTGACCCGCCGTCGTCCCTAAGGGACTATGGCGGGCAAGTTTCTCGGATCCCCGATTAGGTCGAGGACAAGTTATTGTATTCCTAAAACGCCTAATTTTCATTGTTTTTTATGTTTTTTAAGGCTATAATTTGGCGTAATATAAAAGGATAAATACGGGATTAGAAATGGATTATTATTTATTCCTCGATGAAACAGGAGACCACGGTTTAAGTTACATTGATGAAAACTTCCCGCTATTTTTACTATGCGGATGCCTTATAAAATCGGAAAATTTAAAAAAAGCAGAAGACCAAATAAATGATTTTAAATTAAAATTCTTCAAAACAACTGAGGTCATATTACACTCAAGAGATATTCGCAAGTGCGAAGGTGCTTTTCAGATATTATTCGACCTGGAGATTAAAGCGGATTTTTATAAAACGCTTAATAACATTTTATCCGAACTGGACTACTGCCTAATCGGCTCAGCGATAAACAAAAAACAGCTCATTAAAAAATACGGCAAGAGCGCCAAAGACCCCTATTCGCTTTCATTATCCTTCGTTCTCGAAAGAGCCGTTTTTTATTTGAACAGCTCATCCGCCAATTCCTTTGTCAGCATAGTAGCCGAAAAAAGAGGCAGAGCAGAAGATAAGCAGTTGCTTTCAGATTTTAATTCCATAACCGACAGAGGCACATATTTTGTTGGCGTTGACAGATTGAAAAAAGCCATAAAGGAATTTAGTTTTCACAGCAAGCGGGAAAATGTTGTCGGCCTGCAGTTGGCCGATTTATGCGCATATCCTCTTGCTCGCCATTTACTCAATCCTAAAGAACCTTATATACCCTTCAAAATGATAGAGAAGAAAATCTATTGCGATGTCAATAACCGATATAAAGGGTGGGGTTTAAAGGTGTTTCCATAAAAAAAGCAAGAAGTCAAAAATCGACCCCTTGCCGACTGGGGACACCCCAATCCTTCTATATAATACGGCAAATATCGCCCCTGTGTCCAGTAAATTTTTAAAAAATTTTTGCACTATATAGACCCCATAAAAACCCCCAAAAACGCTTTGATAATCCATCTTTTCAAGGCTATAATTTGTCAGAATATGAAAAACAAGGAGACACATAAATGAAAAAAAACCTTATTATTACGTTGGTCGCCTTTTGCTTATTCTTACTTAGAGATAATGCCATAGCATCTCCTGTAGCTAATTCTTGGGTCTATGCTACTATACTTATTGAAAATGAATGGGGGAAAATAGGAACGGGTTTTCTGGTTTCCAGGGCATTAGATGCCAATAACGTCAAAATTTTCCTCTGCACAAATAAACACGTATTAAATGAAGATGGGAAGTTAAGGGAAACTGCAACAAAAATAATATGTTATTTAAATGAAATCAGCAAAGGAGGCAAAATCGTTGGTGTAAAACATGAGTTGCCTCTTACATTCGCAGACGGGATGAAACGTTGGAAAGAACACCCTGACAAAGATGTAGATGTATTAGTCTTTGACGTAACAGATCTCATAATTCAACTCCCGAATATGGTAAAAAAATGGGGCGATTATAATCTTTTTGCAGATAAGGATGTTCTCTCCAGAGAAGATATAACAATTGGAGAAGAAGTTTTCATAGTTGGTTACCCTTCCGGATATACACAAGGAGAAAATAATTTTCCAATCGTTCGGCAAGGCATAATAGCATCCCAAATCGGTGAAAAATATATAGAAATACAAAATGGCAAGAAAAGAGTTTTCAGAGGTTTTCTTATCGATGGCGGAATTATTCCGGGTTCAAGCGGAAGTCCTGTTATTTTAAAACCAGTAGTTGGAAGATACGTAAACAATGCGCTGACGATAATGCCTACCGTCCCCTATCTTTTAGGTATAATTGCAGAAACACGTCATGCTTATATTCGGAAAAACGACCCGAACGATAGCAACAGCACTCCCTCTTATGCTGGACTAGGACTTGCATTTGATGCATCAACAATCAAAGAAACAATTGAACTTTTCTACAAGAAGAATAAATAATGTCATTGGAGCAGTTGAACCCCGCACCTATTCGTATTAATTCAACATAAACCAATGCGGGGTTTGTTTTTTTTCTGCCGCGAATTATTTTAACAAAGAAGATTGGGCGAACACGCAGGTTCGCCCCTACGCAAATAATGGATTGGGCGAACACATAGGATTGGGCGAACACATAGGATTGGGCGAACACATAGGTTCGCCCCTACCATGTGTCTTTATATTCCCTTGGTTTGTCATAGATTTAAGGTATAATAGTTTTTTTAGAGCTGGCGAGAAATCCAAATGGAGAATAGTTATGGGCAAGAAAGTGTATGTTGGAAATATGGGTCCTAAGGCAGACCAGGCAAGCCTGGAAGCATTGTTTTCAGTATTTGGAAAGGTTGAAAAGGCTTATATAGTCATTGACCGCCAGACAGGCAAGAGCAAGGGTTTCGGTTTTGTCGAGATGAGCAGTGATGCAGAGGCTAAAGCAGCAATAGCCGCACTGGATGGAAAAGAGTGCGGCGGCTACACGGTTAAGGTTAATGAAGCAAAAAGCAAAGGTTAACCGAGCCCACCAACAGATTACAGATGTCAGATAGATACAGGGGTTAACCGCCGCACCAATTCATTATACCGTAGTGATAATAGAAACACTTGAATAGCAAATTGGTGCGGGACTAACTGAAATTAAGTTTGGCGAAATCGCCGTGCAATCTCTTAGCAGCTTCGTCGTAGGCTTTCGCGGCCCCGGTGAGATAAGTCTCGCCTGCGGGCGGACATCTCACGGGGTAAACTTCTGTTAGGATGTAGGTTTGGGATTAAGGAAAGTTTAAGGAGGCGAATTCACCATGATATAGTATAGCTGCTTTATCGTAAGCATGGGCGGCATCCTCCTCACTATCAAAATGGCCGAGAAATTTTCTATGGCCGTTACATTTGATATCCGCACGATATTTATTTCGTTGTTTATCGTAACAGACGCCTTTGTATTGTGAACTGGTTTTCTTCGATGTTTTCCTGCTGTTATAGTGATTTTGAGCAGGAGTAGCTATGCGGAGATTTTCTTTCCTGTTGTCGAGCCCCTCGCCGTATTTGTGGTCAACGACGAAACCCGACGGCGGCTGCATAATCTGACGATGCATCGATATGAATTTTCTTTTGCCGTTCTCGCGGCCGAGCATTCGAACGGCGTAAAAATTATCATTGAAACTTTTTGCCGCGTACCATTTATGGGCATTTAGTTTTTCGTAATCCTCAGGGTCAACGATAGCGAATTTGCCCTGCGTGAGCTCGATTTTCCTGAATGTGCAGCCGTAGTGGCGAATCCTGTAGCGCAGGAGAAACCATACGCCGAGGCGTTCTAAACAATCGGGAATCGGGATTTTGAGATAAGATTTGGACATTTCTTTTAGTGTACTGTTTACCGTTTACAGCTTACTGTTCACTTTTTGCTTAACTTTGTGGGTATTTTACCATATTTCCAACAAAAAGTCAAGAAAAAACGAATTTAAATTACAAATAAGAAGACAAATAATATCTTTTTAAGAACAGTCTTGTTAGTTTTAGAGTAATATAGTAGTATCCGGCGTTTTACCGGCGAAAAGCACATAAACCCCCACACCTATTTGTATTGTAGCGACAAAATGGTAAATCGAACAGGATGGCAGTATATGGGTCTTGTCGGGTTATTATACTGCTGCGCAAATAGGTGTGGGGGTAAAGCTATCTTCTTTTTTTGCCGATATTTATGATTAGCCACGAAGGCATCAAGACACAAAAAAAACGTTAAACGGTTGCGTTTGCGCAACTCGTCACGGTTGCGTTAAACGTAAGACGACAGACGAAACGAGCAGCGCAACCGACGGACGAAATACGTAGTCAAAACTTTGTGCCTTTGTGTCCCCCGCCTTCGCGAGGGCAGGCTTAGTGGCTACGTTCATTTGCTTTTCGGCGGAGCCGACGGGGACGGAGTCTAAACCCCCACACCTATTTACATTGTGGCAAAAAAACTTAAAAAGTATTCGATACCGCTTTGGTTGGTTTTCAAAATGCTCAACCAAAGTGTAAATAGGTGTGGGGGTAAAAAGGAGCTATTTTGACTACGACAGCAATAGTTACCGGCGGGGCGGGATTTATCGGTTCACATCTGTGTGAATACCTCTTAACCTGTGGACAGAAAGTCGTTGTTGTTGATGATTTGAGCACAGGCAGCATTGCCAATATTCAGCATCTGCTTTCAAACAGTAATCCCTTCGGCTGCGCTCAGGGCAGGTTTAAGTTTATTGAAGGTTCTGTCCGTGATATAGATTTGATGAGAAAGGTTGTTGAACAGGGGGATTGTATTTATCATCTTGCCGCTGCTGTCGGGGTCAATCTGATAGTTGAAAGGCCTGTTCATACCATAGAGACCAACATTCACGGTACAGAAGTGGTGCTTTCGGTAGCCAATCAGCTCTGCAAAAAGGTTCTTATAACTTCGAGCAGCGAAGTTTACGGCAAAAACGAACAGGTACCTTTCAAAGAGGACGATGATACAATTCTGGGCAGCACAAAATTTTCCCGCTGGTCTTATGCCTGCAGCAAGGCAATAGATGAATTTCTTGCTCTTGCTTACAGGCGGCAGTACGGCCTGGCTGTGGTTATTGTAAGGCTTTTTAATACTATAGGGCCGAGGCAAACCGGCAGATACGGGATGGTTGTGCCGAGATTTATAGGCTGGGCATTGAAGAATGAGCCTCTGTTGATTTACGGCACAGGAAAGCAGAGCAGAAGTTTTACTTATGTCGGAGATGTAATAAGGGCAATGGCGGCTCTTATGGAACTGAAAAGTGCCGACGGTGAAGTCTTTAATATCGGCTCAACTGAGGAAATAAGTATCGAAGGGCTTGCAGATAAGGTTATCGAAAAGACACACAGCAAAAGCCACAAGGAATATGTTCCCTATTCCAAGGCATACGGCCAGGGATTTGACGATATGCAAAGGCGATTGCCCTGTCTTGAAAAGATAAAGCGCGCAATCGGATATGAGCCGAAGGTGGGACTCGATGAAGCGATTGAAATTATTACTGACAAACGGGGCAAAGATGAGTAGACTGCTATCCTTATTTTGCTTTGAGAGATTGGATTAGGATGGGTTTATCGCTGATTACTGGAGGAGCCGGTTTTATCGGCAGCAACATGGTAAGGTTTCTGCTCGAGAAAGGCCAAAAGGTTCGGGTTCTTGATAATTTTGAGACTGGAAGACGAGAGAATCTGGCTGAAGTTACCGGCCGAATTGAGCTTATTGAGGGCGATATTCGCGATATGGATACGGTCCGGCGAGCAGCAGCCGGTGCAGAGGTTGTTTATCATCTGGCGGCGCTTGGTTCTGTGCCCAGGTCGGTTAAGGACCCTGCGACGAGCCATGATGTGAATGTAAATGGTATAGTGAATATGCTGATTGCGGCGCGTGATGTGAAGGCAAGGCGTTTTATCTTTTCATCAAGCTCATCGGTCTATGGTCAAAGCAAAGTTCTGCCGCAGCATGAAGGTCTGCCTCTTGCGCCAATTTCGCCATACGGGGCGACGAAGGCTGCGGGGGAAATTTACTGCAGGACTTTTTACGAGACTTACGGTCTGCAGACTATAAGTCTGCGATATTATAATGTCTTCGGGCCAAGACAGGACCCGACAAGTCAATATGCAGCGGCCATACCGCTGTTTGTCTCGGCACTCTTGCGGGATAAAGCGCCTACGATATTTGACGACGGCCAGCAGTCAAGAGGATTTACATATATCGACGATGTAACAGAGGCAAACTGGCTTGCGGCAAATGCGAAAGAAACGCACGGCGAAGCCGTTAATATTTCCACAAAAAATGCCGTTACTGTAAATGCGGTTGTAAATGTAATAAGAAAACTTATGGGCAAAGAAAATATCAAGCCTGTCTATGCACCGCCAAGGCCAGGAGATATAAAACATTCACTTGCGGATATTACTCGGGCGAAGGAAGTAATAGGTTATGAACCTTTTATCAGCTTTGAAGAAGGTATAACAAAGGCTATTGATTGGTACAGGGAAAACCTCTGATTTTGAAAGGTTTGTAAATGGCGAAGAAAAGAGGGAAGAGAGTGCCTTTCGTAGGTATTGTAGGGATGGGTTATGTGGGGCTGCCTTTGGCCCGCGAATTTGTTGGGGGCGGTGCAAAGGTGCTGGGCTTCGATATCAATCTTGAGCATGTAAAAAAGATTAACAGCGGCATAAGCCCTCTCAAACACGTATCTTCGGAGGATGTCGGCAGGATGGTCAAGAGCGGCAGATTCCGTACGACAACGAAGATGAACGAGCTGAGCAAGCCTGATGCGATACTGATTTGTGTTCCGACGCCGCTTACGGAAAATCGTGAGCCGGATATGCAATATGTTGTTGCTACCTGCGAGACGATTTCGAAATATTTGCGCAAAGGACAGCTTGTTGTGCTGGAAAGTACGACATATCCGGGTACGACACGGGAATTGATGAAGCCGATGCTTGAAAAAAGCGGTTTGAAGGCAGGTAAGGATTTTTATCTTGCTTTTTCGCCGGAACGTGAAGACCCGGGCAATAAGCAGTTCCGTACGGCAACAATTCCGAAAATCGTCGGCGGATATGACAAAAAAAGTCTCAGGGCAGCTCTCGATATCTATAAGTACGCCATTGAAAAGCTCGTACCGGTAAAGTCCTGCGAGGTTGCCGAATCTGCCAAGATTCTCGAGAATATGTACCGATGCGTCAACATTGCGATGGTCAATGAATTAAAGCAGCTTTTTGACCGAATGGGAATTGACGTCTGGGAAGTCATCGAGGCAGCGGGAACAAAGCCGTTTGGTTTTCAGAAGTTTTTCCCGGGCCCGGGTCTGGGCGGACACTGCATACCCATTGACCCGTTCTATCTGACATGGAAGGCAAGGGAATACGGTATGCCGACGCGGTTCATTGAGCTGGCAGGAGAGATAAATACCAATATGCCGCACTACGTGATTATGAAAACTATGGAGGCGATGAATGAAAAAGGGAAAAGCCTGAAAGGCTCGAAAGTTCTGGTTCTGGGTCTTGCATACAAAAAGGATATCGACGACGTGCGCGAATCGCCGTCGATTGAGCTGATTGAGCTTCTGAGACAAAAGGGCGCAAGAGTCGATTACAACGACCCGTATATTCCGATGACGCACAAAATGCGCGAGCATGACCTGAAAATGAAAAGCAGACCGCTAAGCGCCAAAGTGCTCAGGGGCTGTGATATTGTCGTGATAGCGACCGACCACAGCTGTTACGATTATAAATGGATTGTTAAGAACGCGAAAATGGTTGTTGATACCCGCAATGCGACGGCAAATGTAAGAAGCGGTCGAAATAAAATAGTCAAAGCATAAGATATGGTTTACGGAGTTTTTTGATGCAGGTGCCATTGCTTGATTTGAAAGCGCAGTATGCGAGGATTAAAAACGATGTTCTGGCGGCAATAGGAGAAGTTCTTGAGAGCCAGGTTTGTATCGGCGGACCTAAGGTCAAGGAGCTTGAAGATAAAATAGCGCAAATCAGCAACTGTAAATTTGCAGTTGGAGTTTCCAGCGGCACCGATGCTCTGCTTGTAAGTCTTATGAGTCTCGGCATCGGCGGCGGCGATGAGGTGATTACGACACCTTTTACTTTTTTTGCCACCGCAGGCTGTATTGCCCGTGTTGGCGCAAAACCTGTTTTTGTTGATATTGACCCGGCGACCTACAATATAAATCCTTCGCTGATTAGAAAAGCCATAACCAAAAAGACAAAGGTAATTATGCCCGTGCATCTTTTCGGCCAGATAGCAGATATGGACCCGATTATGGATATTGCCAAAAAGCACAATCTTTATGTCATCGAAGATGCAGCCCAATCTATCAGCAGCACTTACAAGGGCAAAAAAGCCGGCAGTATAGGTACTTGTGGTTGTTTCAGTTTTTTCCCGAGCAAAAATTTGGGCGGCATCGGCGACGGCGGAATGGTCATTACAAATGATGAAAAACTGTTTCATAAGCTTTTCATTATGCGCAATCACGGCAGTGAGCCGAAGTACTATCATAAATTTATCGGCGGCAATTTCAGACTCGACCCAATACAGGCGGCTGCGCTGCTGGTAAAGCTGCCTTATCTGGACGAATGGTCGCAGGCGCGGAGAAAAAATGCCGAGTATTACAACAAAAAATTTGCCGACACCCCTGTAAAAACACCTTATATCAGCTCTGATTGTGTTACTATTTATAATCAGTATGTAATAAGAGTGCCCAGACGTGATGAGGCAGCCGAACACTTAAAGAAGAAAAATATCGGCTGTGAGGTTTATTATCCTGTGCCGTTGCACCTGCAGGAATGTTTCAGTTATCTCGGATTTAAAAAGGGCGATTTCCCTGAATCTGAAAAGGCGGCCAAGGAGGTTCTGGCTCTGCCTGTTTATCCGGAACTTACCGACCGGATGAAAGATTGTGTTGTTGAAGCTGTTCTTGAGGCGTTGAAATAATCAAAGGAAAAACAGAGATGAAAAAAGCACTAATTACAGGTATCACAGGCCAGGATGGGTCATATTTAACGGAGTTTCTGCTCAAAAAAGGGTATGAGGTTTATGGTCTTATCCGCAGAAGCTCATCGTTCAATACTGAAAGGATTGACCATATATATCGAGACCCGCACGAAAATCCAAAACTTAAACTTATTTATTCGGATTTGACCGATGGCAGTAATCTTCATTCGATATTAAATGATATAAATCCTGAAGAAGTTTATAATCTTGGCGCACAGAGCCATGTCAGGGTCAGTTTCGACCAGCCGATTTACACTGCCAATGTCGATGCATTGGGAACGCTTAGAGTTCTTGAGGCGATTCGTTCGATGAAAAGGCCTGCAAAATTTTATCAGGCATCGAGCAGCGAGATGTACGGCAAAGCGGTCGAAACGCCACAGACGGAGAAAACGCCGTTTTATCCAAGAAGCCCTTATGCATGCGCCAAGGTTTATTCGTACTTCCAGACAATCAATTACAGAGAGGCTTACAAAATTTTCGCCTGCAACGGAATATTGTTCAATCACGAATCGCCGCGGAGAGGTGAAACTTTTGTTACGAGAAAAATTACAAGAGCCGCTGCAAGAATAAAGCTCGGCCTGCAGGACAAGCTCTATCTCGGCAATCTGGATGCCAAACGCGACTGGGGCTATGCAGCCGATTTCGTCGAAACTATGTGGCTCATGCTGCAGCAGGAAAGAAGCGATGATTATGTGATAGCCACCGGCGAAAATCATTCAGTGAAAGAATTTCTTGACGAAGTTTTCGGTTATCTGGAGCTTGACTGGAAAAAGTACGTTGAAATTGACCCAAAGTATTACAGGCCAACAGAAGTTGATATACTGCTCGGCGACCCTTCGAAGGCAAAAAGAGTATTAGGCTGGAGTCCGAAGGTGGGGTTTAAAGAACTTGCCAGAATAATGGCTGATGCCGATATGGAGCTTGCCCGTCAGGAAAAAGTGATTGCGGAACATCAGGCGAATAGTAAGAGAGGCAGATGAGCAGCTTTTTTGAAAAAAGGCGGATAGTTGTTACCGGCGGCGCAGGTTTTCTGGGGAGATATGTTGTTGAGGGGCTAAAAAAACGAGGCTGCAAAAATATACTTGTCCCGCTGATTGAAGAGTACGACCTTGTGCAGCCTGGGGATATCAAGAGAATGTATGATACGATGAAACCTGACATTGTGATTCATCTTGCTGCTATTGTAGGCGGTATCGGTGCAAACAGAGAGCATCCGGGAAAGTTTTTTTATGACAACCTTATGATGGGCGTACAGCTTATTGAGCAGGGACGGCTGCGAGGAATCGAGAAATTCGTAGCTATCGGCACGGTTTGTGCGTATCCGAAGTTTACTCCCGTGCCGTTTAAGGAAGATGACATCTGGAACGGCTATCCGGAAGAAACAAATGCTCCTTATGGGCTTGCCAAGAAAATGCTTCTGGTTCAATCGCAGGCATATCGTGCTGAATACGGGTTTAATTCGATATTTCTTCTGCCGGTCAATTTATATGGGCCGGGAGACAATTTTAATCCGCAGTCAAGTCATGTCATTCCGGCTTTGATAAAGAAGTGTATGGATGCTATCAAGGCGGGAGGCAATTATATTGAATGCTGGGGCACCGGCAGCGTGTCGCGGGAATTTATTTACGCAGCGGATGCGGCCGAAGGAATTTTGCTCGCGACAGAATTTTATAATGGTTCTGAACCGGTTAATATCGGTGCAGGATTTGAGATAACTATAAAGGATTTGGTTGAGAAAATTGTTCGGCTGACCGGCTTTAAAGGCAGAATTCGCTGGGACAGCAGCAAACCTGACGGTCAGCCGAGAAGATGTCTTGATACAAGCAAGGCAAAGAAATTATTCGGCTTCGAAGCGAAGACCGATTTTGACACCGGCCTGAAGCAGACGATTGAATGGTATAAAAAGAAATTCTGAAAAACCAAACCTCAGCTTATAAGGTATCCTGATGAATAATAAATTTCTGGAATGGCTTAAGCAGGCTGAATATGATATTAATACTGCCGAATTTATGTATGATGGCGGCAGATTTTTCTATGCAGTTTTTATGTGTCATCTGGCTGTTGGAAAAGCCTTAAAGGGGCTATTTCAGCAGAAACTTCAGGAAACACCGCCAAAAACACACAATCTTGTTTATTTGTTGAGCAAAATCGGCATAAGACCGGATGAAAATATAGGGAAAATCATTACAAAACTGAATGAAGCAAGCATTGCTACGCGTTATCCCGATGATATTGATGTGTTGCAGAGGAATTATACACAGGCAGTGACAAAACAAATACTTTCTCAGACAAAGGAAGCTCTCGAATGGATAAAAAGACAGTATTAACGATTATATCAGAATTTCGAAAAGTATTGGAATCGAAAGGAATCAAGCCTCAGAAATTGATTCTTTTCGGTTCATTTGTCAGCGGCAATTTTCACGAAGGCAGTGATATAGATATAGTGGTAATATCAAAAGACTTTGAAAATAAAAGTTACTGGGAAAGAATTGACATACTATCAGCGGCCATTTACGAGATTTTTAAGCCAATAGAAGCTGTTGCTATGACGCCTGCCGAATGGCAGCAGGGCGATTCGTTGATTGTAAATTATGCCCGCAATGGCGAAGTTGTTTATGGTTAAGCAGGGGAATGTATGAAATTAACAGTTGTGGGAGTTGGTTATGTCGGGCTTGTAGCTGCCGGTGGTCTTGCCGAAAGCGGCAATCACATAATATGTGTCGATAATGACAAAAAGAAAATTGAAAATCTCAAAAAGGGCATTATTCCAATTTATGAGCCGGGACTTGCTGATATTGTCAAGGATAACGAAAAGGCAGGAAGGCTTTCATTTACGACCGATTTAAAGACAGCAGTTGATGATTCAAAACTGATTATTCTGGGCGTGGGGACTCCCAGTGCTGATGATGGTTCGGCTGATATTTCGGCGGTTCTCGACGTGTGTGGACAGATAGCTGAATACATGAAAGATTATAAGATTATTGTCACAAAAAGCACGGTTCCAGTTGGGACTTATCGGAAGGTAATTGAGCTGATTAAAAGCAAAACGAATGTGCCGTTTGACTATGTGAGCAATCCGGAATTTTTGAAGGAAGGCTCGGCAGTTCAGGATTTTGCCAAGCCGGACAGAGTTATCATCGGTACCGATAATCCTGAAGTTCAGGAAGTAATGAAACAACTATACGCGCCTTTTATGCGCAAAGGCAGCAGGACAATCTTTATGGACCCCGCCAGCGCCGAGTTAACCAAGTATGCGTCTAATGTGATGCTTGCGACGAGAATTTCATTTATGAATGAGCTTTCCGGGTTATGCGATAAGTTCGGGGCGGACATTGAAAAGGTCAGAGCTGGTGTTGGGGCAGACCCGAGAATCGGCAATGCTTTTCTTTTTGCAGGTGTTGGTTTCGGGGGAAGCTGTTTCCCAAAGGATGTTAAGGCTCTTATCTATATGGGCAGAAAAAATAATTGTCCGATGACGATTGCCGAGGCGGTTCAACAGGCAAACTATACTCAGCATGAAAGATTTGCTGACAAAATATTGAATTATTTCAAAGGCAGGGAAAATGAGACTATCCTTGCGGTCTGGGGGCTTGCATTTAAGGCTAAAACGGATGATGTTCGTGAATCGCCGGCCGTTTGGTGCATAAGGAAATTTCTGCAGTCGGGAATGAAAATCAGAGCCTTTGACCCGGAAGCAATGGAAATGGCAAAAACAGCCTTGAATAATGATATTGAAACAGGCCAGGATGATTACAAAATACTTAATGGTGCCGATGCACTGGTGATATTTACAGACTGGCAGCAGTTCAGAACTCCTGATTTTGATTCGATAAAGGGAAAACTTAGAAAGCCTGTTATTTTTGACGGTCGAAACCTTTACGAGCCGGCGTATATGAAAAAAATGGGATTTGAGTATTATTGTATAGGCAGGTCGTGAGTAAGAAATTTTTGATTACGGGAGCTGCCGGCTTTATCGGCTCTCACCTTTGCGAAAGACTGATTAGTGATAATCATATCGTTGTGGGACTGGACAACTTCGACCCTTTCTACGACAGGAAAATCAAAGAGTCGAATATAAAGACTTTGATAGAATCGGACAGGTTTAAACTCATTGAAGGTGATATAAGAGACACGAACTGTGTCGAGTCGATATGCGGCGATGGTGTAGAGATAATAGTTCATCTGGCTGCAAAGGCGGGGGTAAGACCTTCGATAGCCGACCCGCTCGGCTATGCGGATTGTAATATCAATGGAACAATGGTCTTGCTGGAGGCTGCGAGGAAATACGGGATAAAGAAGTTTATCTTTGCGTCCAGTTCAAGCGTATATGGAAATAACAAAAAGGTTCCGTTTTCCGAAACGGATAATGTTGATTTTCCTATATCGCCTTACGCAGCGACTAAAAAGGCCGGTGAGTTAATCTGTCATACCTATCATCATCTGTATAAGATAGACATTTTGTGTTTGAGGTTTTTTACCGTTTATGGTCCGAGACAGCGGCCGGATTTGGCGATTCATAAATTCGCAAAACTGATTGAACAGGGCAAACCAATACCGGTGTTCGGCGACGGCTCGATGATGCGAGACTTTACATATATTGATGACATTATCGATGGCACAGTGGCGGCGATAAAGAAATGTGAAGGTTTCGAGATTTACAATCTTGGTGAATCACGGCCGATAAGGCTTGATAAGTTGGTTGAAGAAATTGAAAAAGCTCTCGGCAAAAAAGCAATTATTGAGTATAAGCCTGTCCCGCCGGGCGATGTCGAGCGGACTTATGCGGATATTACAAAGGCCCAAAGAAGGCTTGGATATAATCCTGATACCGATATTACAACAGGACTGGCCGAATTTGTCACGTGGCTGCGAGAACAAGATGCTTAAAAAATTCATAAAAAACCTGATTGTTGCGGTTCCATTTTTTCGTACGCTGTATTTCAAAAACTATGTATACCGTAAAGGGTTGGATGAAAAGATTATCAGGGGAAGAATCCAGAATTTTGGTCATAATATTGAATTGTGTCTTTCAAAAAACGAAACAGTTCCGTCTGAATTGCTCAGAGAATTGGAATTTTTAATTAAAGAAATGGCGGACAGACAACTGGTTGCTGATGAAGCAAGCGAATGGGCGTTCCAATGGCTTATAATGGGTAAATATGGTTTAAAGGAAATACCCCAAAAAGCAGTTGAATGTTCTTATAAATCAGGAACCCAATGCCCCCTCTCTGACGCCATTTATCAGCGAAGGAGTGTAAGACAGTGGACGAATGAGCCTGTCGATAGAAAAGCGATAGAGAAAATAATCGACACTGCAAAATGGGCTCCATCATCCTGCAATAGACAGAGCTGGCATGTTTTGTTGCTGGAGAAAAAGGAAGACTTTGAGTTCATCTCCGGATATTTTCCCAACGAATTTTATCTTAATGCGCAAATTCTGCTGGTTATTTTTGCTGACGCGAATTTGTATGGTAACAACGAAAAACATTTCGCTTACCTTGATGCCGGTGCATTTATTCAGAATCTTCTCTTGTTGCTTCATGCTGAAGGTTTTGGCGCCTGTTGGATAGGGTTTAAAAGCTGGGATTGTTCAGGAGCCGTATTTTCAAGCGACGAGCACAGGAACTCTTTTTATAACTATTTTAAACTCAACAGTAATGTCGTCCCTGTTAGTATGGTGGCAGTGGGCCGACCTGCCACAACACCTAAAGCACCGCCGAGGCAAATGTTGAAAAACATAATTTTGCGGCACGGCAATGAATAATATAGCATATATAATCGCATGAAAAAAATAGGTATTCTGACATATTTTTCAGACCAAAACCCGGGCACATTTTTACAGGCTTATTCGATGCTTACTGCTGTTGCAAATCGTTTTCCAGACAGCCGGGTTGAAATAATTGATTATCTTTTTAGGCGATCTATGTTTCACTTGCGAAAAGGACACCTTAATTTAAATAGGCTTGTTGAAGAATATGTATTGTATCGCAGATACAAAAGAATACAGCAGCAGTTTTTGGTCAAAAGTTCAACAGGCATTGTTTCGAGTGATTATGACGTGGTCGCGGAATTCATCGAAAAAAACAACTATGATATGGTGATTGTTGGTGGTGATACTGTTCTGGATATTTTCCACACATTCTCAATTGAAGGAAAATTGCCAACATTAATTTTCTGGTTGCCGCCTCGCCTCAAGTGTAAAAAAGTGGTTTTTTCGGCATCTGTAAATGCTCTTACCTATGATAGGCTTAAAGAAACTCTGCGAAAAATGCTGTCGGAGTCAATAGCAGATTTTGACCTCGTCGGCGTACGTGATGAGATCAGCTACAAGCTCATGGAATCTCTTGGCCTGAAAAACTCACCTAAGCTTGCCGTTACGCCGGATCCTACATTTACTTTTGATATTGATTACAGCTATGTTGATAAACTGCTTAAAGCAAGAGCCATTTCTTTTAAGGCGCCAACTTTGGGCATAAGCCTCTCCTGGAAACTTCCTGTCTGTAAACAGATTATCAAATATTACAAGTCAAAAGGGTTTAGAGTTATTTCGCTTGGATATAACAAATATGCCGATGTCTGTCTTGTGGACCTTATGCCGTTTGAATGGGCAGGTATTTACAAGTATTTTACGCTTACAATCACTGACCGTTTTCACGGCACAATATTCAGTCTGAAAAACAACACTCCGGTTGTTACGGTAGATTGTTCCAAAGGCAGATTTACTCCGGAGGGCCTCTCAAAGACATATTGTTTGCTGAAACTGTTTAATCTTGAAAAAACTAATCACATAAATGTGGGGAAAATCAGGGATTTTGCTGATGTTACGGCAATTACAGATGCCGCTGTCAAGACATTTGACTGTAATATGGTGGAACAAACACTTATAACCTTACGCAGGAACTTCAATGATTTTCTCGATAGAACAGCCCTGCTCTTATGAGTAAAAAGGGGTAAATCTTGCGCATTCGCACACGCAGTTTCATAATAGCGGTTACACAGGGGCTTACACAAGCCAGCACAGTCATTTTGGGTATTGTTCTGGCTCACTGGCTGTTGAGTCAGCGGCTCTTTGGTACATATCGACAGGTATTTCTGGTGTATAGTTTCCTTACCGGTATTTTTTCGTTTCAGTTGAGCAGCAGCTTATATTATTTTCTGCCTAAACTCGGGACTCAGATGCGCAAAACTCTTTTGGGTCAGACTCTTGCTGGCGGTATGGTATTATCATTAGCGATTGCGACGATTATGTTTTTTGGTGCCGATGTTATTGGCCGCATCTTTAACAATGCTGACCTTGTTCCACTTGTAAAAATTCTGAGTTTTTACTCCCTCGCCGATGGCATATTGCAGCTCATACCCCCCTTTATGATAAGTTTGGACAGGGCCATCCGGGCGGGCGTCTACAGCGTTTTGTCAGCGTTTGGTCGAATGATTTTTACCATTGCGGCTTTTGCAGCCGGTTTTAATTTGTCCGCCGTGATGTGGATAACCGTAGTTGTTTCCGTAATTATGGCAATAGCAGGCTGCATCGATATGGCTATGCTCAGTCCGGGCGGTACATGGAAGCTCGACAGAAAGCTGATATCTGAACAGATTCACTACACTTGGCCTTTGTGGGCCGGTTCGATTGCCATCATAATAAATTCTCAGCTGGATAAATTGTTGATTTCGACCTTTTTTGACCCCCTGACTTATGCGGTCTATTACTGCGGAGCAATGGAACTGCCCGTTGTTGCGCTTATAACACAAAGTATCAATACTGCGATTATGCCGAACCTGGTTTCGCTTGTCGCCCAGCATAAAGCCGACCAGGCACTTTTTATTTGGCAGGAAGCGATGCGCAAATGCAGCTTTATTATGTTTCCCTGTTTCGCACTATTTATGGTTATTGGCGGTGATTTTATGGTCTTGCTCTACGGCAAAAACTATGAAATGGCAACCTGGCCATTTAGGGTTTATCTTCTTGGCTTGCCGTTGCGGGTGGCATTTTACTCAACAATTTTACGTGCCTTTGGCCGGACAAAACCTATCGCCATTTCGGTAATATTCAGTCTGATGATAAATGCGGTTGTCAGCATAAGCCTTTTGCTTATTGGACGCGGCACATTGCTTGCCTTTATTGGTCCGAGTATAAGTACTGTTGTGGCCGCGTTTGTTTCCGGCGGATATCTATTGTGGCGAACAAGCCGCGTAACCGCTACGCCGTTGTCGAAGATAATAAGGTGGAAAGAATTGATTGCAGCGTTGGCAGTAAGCATTGGGGCTGGAGTCGCAATTGGCTTAATCCCTATGTCAATGATGCCAATTATTTTAAGAATAAGCGTTAAAACGCTTGTTTTTTTGGTACTATTTGGTATAATAACTCGGTTAACCTTGTTAAATAACGATGAATTGAGTTTACTGAAAGCGTCTTTTGCTTTTGTAAATCGTATTCATCGGAAGTTGTATAACAGGTGAATATCGATTGTATGGTAGCGTGTACCATCGTGGAAGAAGAGCGATTTCGGCCGTTAGGCCGTTTAGCAGCAGGGGATTGTCGTTTCTTTTTTTAGCCATCTGGTTTAGTGCGCAGGCTTTTGGCCAGCTTAACTATGATTTAAACGATGATAATACTGTAAACTTCCTTGACTTTGCGATATTTGCAGACCGCTGGTGTGAGGGGGACTATGGACTTCCCGAACTCGCAGCTTTTTCGCAGGAATGGCTTGAGGAAGTGCCGCCGCCTGGCGCAGCAAGTAATCCATCGCCGGATAACGGCGCAATAGATGTAAACTTAACCCAAGACCTTAGCTGGACAGCAGGCTCCGGCGCTACTTCGCATGATGTATATTTTGGAACTGCCAATCCTCCACCTTTCATAGGCAATCAAACTGATACGACTTATGACACCGGAACTATGAGCTATAATACGACCTATTACTGGCGAGTAGATGAAAAGAACGTCCGCAGCACAACTACGGGTATAGTTTGGAGCTTTACTACTATTCCTGCAGCACCAGGCGCAGCAGGCAGTCCGATACCAGTTAATGGCGCAACAGATGTCAGTCAGATTAAAGACCTTAGCTGGACCGCGGGCTCCGGCGTTACTTCGCATGATGTATATTTTGGAACTGCCAATCCTCCACCTTTCATAGGCAATCAAACCGGTACAACTTATGACACCGGTACAATGGCAACAGATACAACATATTATTGGTGTATAGATGAGAAGAACTCAGGCGGCACAACCGAGGGTACAGTCTGGAACTTTACTACGCTTCATGATTCTCATTATGTTCGCAGTGTGTCAGTGTCTAACCCGACCGGCTCTGCGCGTTATCATCACAGCTTAGAAATTGTACTTGACCCCAATTTCAATTGGGAGCACATTGACACTGATTTTACAACTCTGCGTTTTTATGACTCCCAGAATAATTTGCTGGATTATTGGATTGAATACCTCGACTATGCCAACCAGAAGGCTGTTATATGGGTTCGCATACCGCAATTGGATACTGCTGGCACGTTGTTGACAATGGAATACAGCCCTGCCGCGTCTGAATCGTTCCAGTCGCAATCATATACTGCGATGCTTAAACGCCCCCCTTCTGGTTTTGCACTCGAAACCTATCCGAAAGATGAGCATGATAACAATTTGTCGTGCCTCCATCCGTGTGTCGTCAGGGCACAGGGATGGCTGAAGAATTCTGTCTCTGATGCAAACGACATCCAGTGGGTAATGGTTAATACTCCTTATCCTCAGGACCAGCCAATTGACTGGCCATGGACGATAGGATTGTGTGAAAATCCGGCTTTGTGGGTTTGCGAGGACCCCAATGCTCAGACAGGTTGGCGTTGGCCTACAGGATATACTGACTGGCCGCAGGCTTGCCCTGGCCCAGACAGTTTTGCCAAGGAAATGAAACGGTACGATTCGGTTTTGCACAATGAAACTATAAAAAGTAATTTGCTGGTCGCCCCGTCTCGTCTTAACGGTATAGCCTGGAGAGACCCCACGATGGTCTGGCTGCCGGAGCTGAACGGAGGAACGCTCAGGGTATATTTTCAGTATGGCACTGGAGATCTCTATTATCTTGATTTGACAAGTTCAGGAAATTCATGGGCGGACTCAAACGGCACAAATATGGTTTATTTTGGTGGACCGGACTTTAATGGCCCAAAGATTTGTTCGATTCGTCAGGGCGATTCCGTTGTTGATTTTACTTCCAGCAATGCCAGGGAGCCCGGGACAACGGAATTGGTCTGTCCAAGTATTCTGTTGGAAGATGGTGTGTGGTATATGGTTACCGCCTGTGACAAAAATGGTCAGCTTGACGAGGTTTTGCAGAAATGGAGCAGTCCGGATGGAATTGTTTGGACTAAAGACCCACAGAGACCCGCAATAGATTATCCTACCGGAATAATCGGGCCGCCGTGGCATTTTGGGGTGTTAGCTTATCAAGGCCGATGGTTTATGTTGGGGAATACAGGTGTCATTACAGGTTCCATCAAGAGTCATATGAAGGAATTTATGTGGGTTAGTGAAGACCAGGGAAGGACCTGGCTGCTTCAATTGCCGAAGTGTTTGCCTCGTCAGCATGTTACTACCGGATACCCTGAGGATTTTGTGACGCCTTATCGATTCTGGCCTGTGTATGAGCAGGATATGGGCCTGATGGTTTTTGCCGGTTTTTGGAATAGCAAAGCCGGAAGTTTTTATTCCTTTGGTGGGACATGTTTGATGAGGGACCCCGATTGGTCGCCCGTCGCAAAAAGACCAATGCCGAGCATAAATTCAGTTTTTTGGCTGTATGGTCTTGATTTCGGTGCCCCGCTTTTTGCCGGGCATGTCACGAACTCGAGTGATATAATGGAATGGCCTGAAGTGATAAAGAAAAGATTAGTTGACGGTATAACGACGGATGTAATAGATAAAAAATTGCTCGTCAGTGGTCAGGATTATTGCGGAATTCAGACATTCGGATTTGGGCCTAATTCGTGTCATTATAGACTCCGCGCGGACTGCGACCCTACTATCGGAGGACCCGGCAATATAAGACTGAAACTGGGAAACTTTTACCACATTGCTTTAGATGTAAATCCCGATCACCTTGCGATTGTGAAATTGCGAGACCCTTATAACTGCGTTCTTGGCACTGTAAACAGCAGCAGTGCTTTTGGAACAGCCGGAACTTACGATTATAGAACAGACCTTGACAGTAAAAAGGCGTGGCTTAATGTATTTCGTATGGAATCTCAGGATTACCTGCCGATTGAGCCGATGCCCGCAACAATCACTACTCCTATCAGCGGTAACTATATTTTTAGTGCCCTTGACCTTAATCAGAGCAAAAAATGGTTCGGTCTTTATTTTGCATTTGCGCGACCCGGTATGCAGCCGGAAGATGAGCCATCCGCAGAATTGGGGATAGAGAGTTTGCAGCCTTAATTATAGGGTAATAATAATTAATTGAGGATATGCACATTGTTCATCCTTCAGGATAAATGATATTAGAGCAGCGGAAAGACAAATTTAGAAGAATAATTGATTGGAGAAACTATAATGACTGACCCAAATTGGTCGCCTGTCGTAAAAAGACCGATGCCGATATGGGACTTGCCCGTCAGGAAAAGGTGATTGCGGAACATCAGGCGAATAATAAAAAAGGCGGTTTTTAGAAGGATACTGTCATGTTTACAGTAACAAAAACGACATAAATAGGAGATGATAAAATTTTATGGAAACAATGCTTAAAGATAAGATATCGATAGTAATACCTGCCAAAAATGAAGCAAGAAGTATCAAGGACATTATAGAAAAATGCCAGAAGTATTCCAATGATATTATTGTGATTGATGGGCATTCGACAGATAATACCGCAGATATAGCTAAGTCTATGGGAGTTAGAGTATATCTTGATAATAAAAAAGGAAAAGGAGATGCCATTCGCGTTGCTATTACAAAAGCGCTTAATGAAATAATTGTGTTTATTGATGCTGATTTTTCACATGATGCAGACGACATTCCTCGGTTGGTTCAGCCAATTCTTGACGGCATGGCCGACCATGTTACAGGTTCAAGAATGCAAGGTGGTTCTGATGAATTACACGGGGATATCGGCAAGTTCATAAGAATGGTCGGCAGCGACATAATAACTTTAGGTATTAATTACAGGTTTGGTCTAAGGCTTACAGACAGTCAAAATGGATTTAGAGCTATCAAGAAAAGTGTTATTTTGTCGCTTGATTTAAAAGAAAACATTACGACTATCGAACAGGAAATGATTATAAAGACACTTAAAAAAGGGTATAAAATGGCGGAAGTTCCCTCTCACGAATATAGAAGGAAGTATGGCGATTCGGTTATAAAGATACGCAAGGTTTGGTTCCGTTATGTTTACAGTTGGCTTAAGTATCTCTTTTTTTAAGTTGTAATGTGCTTATTATAAATCCACATGCCGCAGGTAATGCTGGATAAGGTAGATAAGGTATAATAAATGCCCTACAGGTCTACCGGCAAAGTTGTCTTTTTAGATTCTTAAGAGCTTTGAATATTACCGTTGGGAGAATGTGTTATGGACAAAAGAGGCAGTCTTAAATCTCCGCTTGTCCAATATATTATTGGGCTGATAGTAAATATTGTATTTGTAGTTATTTTGCTAAACATAGAGGTGTCTTACCGGAATTTACAGCTACCCGAAGGAGAGTATCGAGATAATATCCAAAAGGGTACGGATACTATGACCTATGTACAACCTGCCCGGAACTATCTCGAGTATAGTATATTTGGGCGTGGAAATGCTCCGGATTATCATCGGACGATTGGATATCCTTTTTATCTTGCGGTATTGATGAAATTGTTCGGGAATAACTGGCTCATAGCGACATTTTTTGTACAAGCGTTTTTTTATGCGAGCATCTATCCGGCTTTGTCGAAAATAGCAAATATTCTGTTTCCAGACAAACCTTCGTTGACTACACCCATTTTTTGCTTTTATCTGGTTTCAGGTGCTTATCTTGTACAGGTACCAGTGCTGCTTACCGATACATTTTACACAGTGCTGTTTACGATAGGTTTATATTTCGGTTTTCTATCAATTATCAGGCAGAGTTGGAAATATCTGATTCTGCAGTTAGTATTTATTGGTTATGCTGCCCAGGTGCGGCCGAATTTGATTTATTATCCGTTTATCAATATTTTTGTCCTTTGGTTAATAGCCAATCGATATAATGTGTTGAGCAGGATGAAAATCAAAGGAATAATTATAACATCCTCGGCAGCACTACTGCTGCTGTGCAATATTCCTTCTATCAGGAACTATGCTCACTATAGATTTTTCAAACCTTCAAATCTTCTTGAACATTGCCTTTTTGGGTCTCTGACTTCGGAGGTGATGAAAAGGCAGAATGAAACAGGTACATTCGAGGAGATGGCCCAGAAAGTAAAAGAGGCAAATGACATTCGAGAAAAGATGTCTTTACAGAAAAAATTCGCTATTGAAGTTTGCACAAAATATCCCGGAGCGACTATAAAAATTATGGTTAGAAATGCTCGAAGTAATTTGTTGCGCAATTCATGGATTGAGGTAGGACCTTATTTAGAGTACTACTGGCGTGACATCACGCCTCTGACCAACCCTCTGATACATCTTAAAAAGTCAGAATTTCTATTTGTTGCAACTATCGTTTGGAGTATGGTCTATGCAATAGTATACATTTTTTTCGGACTTTTTTTACTCCGTCTGGTCAGAAAAAAAGATTGGCTTTTCTTTTTCACGATATTGGCGTTCATAAGCTATTTAGTGCTACCGACTTTCGTAGCTGCCGGTGGGTACAGATACCGTCTTCCCGTAGAAGGGATTATTGGTATGTGTGCTTTTTATGAAATTAGCCAAATGAAATATCTCAATGTTATAAAGACCGGTTTGAAAGTAGTACGCTGAATGAAAAATATTCTATAGGTCTGCTGGCAAGTAACACGAAATACAGGTTCGGGATTAAATTGAGTAAAGACCAATGAGTGATTATTTCAAAGACAGACGAATCGTTGTTACCGGCGGCGCAGGTTTTCTGGGGAGATATGTTGTTGAGGGGCTAAAAAAACGAGGCTGTGCAAAAATATTTTTGTGCCGCTGATTGAAGAGTACGACCTTGTGCAGCTTGGGGATATCAAGAGAATGTATGATACGATGAAACCTGATATTGTGATTCATCTTGCTGCTATTGTAGGCGGTATCGGTGCAAACAGAGAGCATCCGGGAAAGTTTTTTTATGACAACCTTATGATGGGCGTACAGCTGTCGCTGCCGTGAAAGATAGATATTGATGAATATTGTTCATGTTACAGGACTTATTTCTCTTAAATATGGCGGGTTGGAAAGGTTTTTTCTGACATTGGCCAGGGAGTGCATTTCGTGAGGTCACAGGTTCACATGTATATGGGGGAAAAACCTGTGAGCGAACAGTTCCTTGCTGATTTTGAAACGGCAGGGGCTCAAAGCGTGGTTATTAGCGCAAATAACAGACGGTTTGCTTTCGTCTTTGAATTGACCAGATGGCTCAAACGCGAACGTTGCGATTTGCTGCATACCCATTTTAATCCTGCTGCTGTACTGGCTCTTGTAGCGGTAAAATTGGCGCGCGTCTCTTTAACATTCAACACTATCCATAGCGGCCTTAAGCCGCAGGAACTAGAAAGGCTTGGAATCCGTTGTAAGCTGTTGGTAAAGATGCGATGTTACGTTCGCCAGGGCTGGACTCGCGCTGATGTATGAGCCGCAAGATATAGTTGAACAGGAATCCGTAGTGGAACCATGAAAAATAAATATAACGATATGATGAAAAAACTCAAAACCTTTATAAAAGTGCGGTTTCCGTTTCTTATTCCTATTCGGTTGTATTTGCTTTTAGGAATGAAATCCCCACGTCAAGTATTCACCCGAGCCTACCGTACGAAAGTATGGGGAGGAGACGGAGTAACATCTTCGATTTCCGGGCCAGGGTCGAGTCTGTCTGAAACTGAATCTATTCGCAAGGCCTTGCCTTTGACAATCAAAGAACTGCATTGTCGGTCTTTCCTTGATATTCCTTGTGGGGACTTTTTCTGGATGAAAACCGTAAACTTAAATGTGGAGTATATCGGTGGTGATATTGTTGCTGATATGATTGAAGATAATATGACGCGTTATGGTGGTGGTAATCGTAAGTTTATTTGTCTGGATATCATTCGAGACAAATTGCCCCGAGTAGATTTGATTTTTTGTCGAGATTGCCTCGTTCACCTTTCATATTCACATATTTTTCGTGCTCTCAAGAATATAAAGAACTCTGGGTCTGCATATCTCTTAACAACAACTTTTGTAAAAAAAGATAAAAACAAAAATATCGTAACGGGTAATTGGCGCTCCATAAATTTGCAGATTCCTCCTTTTAATTTTCCGCCACCGATCAAATTGATCAATGAAGGAATCCCACATAAAGGTTATCAAGATAAGAGTTTGGGGCTTTGGAAAATAGTTGACATTCCCAAACTTGACTGAATAAAGAGTCTTGTGAAAACACCAGGGTATATAGAATTGTTTGAATGCCACCCAATCTGTCATACGGCCGATGACGGTGCCAAAATAGCGAAAAAAATATCCAGGAAAATAAAAATAGCAGCGTTTCTGCCCTTGATTAAGGGAATCAATCCGGCCGTCTGTAAGAATTGAGCATTTGTGTTGAATCGGATTGTATTTTGTGCTTTTCAATGTCCCCTGTCGCTGCCGTGAAAGATAGATATTGATGAATATTGTTCATGTTACAGGACTTATTTCTCTTAAATATGGCGGGTTGGAAAAGTTTTTTCTGACATTGGCCAGGGAGTGCATTTCGCGAGGTCACAGATTCACATGTATATGGGAGGAAAAGCCTGCGAGTAAGCAGTTCCTTGCTGATTTTGAGGCGGCGGGCGCCCGTAGCGTTGTTATGGGCGCTAATAACAGACAGTTTGCTTTTGTTTTTGAATTGACCAGATGGCTCAAACGCGAGCGTTGCGATTTGCTGCATACCCATTTTAACCCCACAGCTATTTTGGCTCTTACAGCAGCGAAGTTAGCGCGCGTCCCTCTGACATTCAACACTATCCATAGCGGCCTTAAGCCGCAGGAAGTAGGAAAGCTCGGAATCCGTTATAAACTGCCGGTCAAAATACGTTGCTGGTTATCGCGCCGTGTATTCACAGTCTCAAAAATAGTGAAAGAACAGTTCCTGACATTAGGACTTGATGAAAAAAAGGCAATTGTTCATTATCTTGGGGTTCCCGCGGCAAATTACAGTATAGGTCGTGAACAAATGCGACATCAGATGGGTATAAAAGACGATGAGGTAGTTATTGTATGTATTGCGTTTCATAGTCCGATAAAGGGTGTTGATATTCTTCTTAAGGCATTGAAGACAATTTCCAGAGAGTTCTCAAAAATAAAACTTGTACAGGTTGGCGGGTCATTGTTTCCACAGGAAACCGAAGAACTTAGAAAATTAAATGATGAATTGGGATTAAAAGACAGGGTTATATGGCTGGGGCAGAGAGACGATGTATTAAATATACTTCAATGTGGCGATATTTACTGTCAGCCGTCGCGCAGTGAAGGATTGGGTATTGCCATTCTTGAAGCTATGAGTGTTGGGCTTCCTGTTGTTGCCGCAAATGTCGGTGGTATTCCCGAAGCGGTCGAAAATAACATCACCGGTATTTTGGTCGAGCCTGAATCTATACAGGAACTTGCGGGTGCTTTAAAGACACTTATTTATGACCGACAAAAACGCAATGACATGGGATTGTGCGGCAAAAGACGGGTCGCAGACTGTTTTGAAATCACACGACAGAATAAAAAACTTGTCGATATGTATGAATGTTTGGTTAAAAAGTAACTAATTATGACGAATTACCAGCCAGACGCTGTTTTTTATGAAGGAAGCGATATCGAACTCGAGCAGGATACTCGAACACTCGATCTACAGTTGCCTTCTATGATGAACAGTATGTTTATTGGGTTATGGGTTATATGCCTGCTGGCCGCATTGGCAATTATTAGCAGGGGATATGTATTTTTAGGAATCCTGATTGTGGGAATTCCCACTTTCATAGGTATGGTGCTTAAACCAACGTTTGCACTCAGCATGGTAGCGTTTGTTTTGCCCATAGGCGCTGGTTATGGAATTGAGGGAATGGTCAGTCTGGATCGCTTCGTCGGGATTGCGCTGGTGATAAGTTTTCTGCTTAATATAATGCTAACCCGTCCGAGATTCAAGGTGTCACATTCCTTTTTGTTGATTCAAATGGCTCTTGTATTCTGGATAGCAATGAATCTGCTTAGAACACCGGTATTAAGTTATGAGCTTGTGCGGGTATTTTCGCAAATTCAATTGCTTGCATTGACATTGATAACCTACTGGATTCTTCAAAATTCGGACAGCAAAACTTATATATGGGTGCTCCGTTCATATGTTGTCGGGACAGTGGGCTCAATGTTAATTGGCGTAATAAAGGGCGTGTCAATGACGGAAACCCTCAGCGGCAGGTACGAGGGTGCTGGCGAAATGAGGATAGATCCCAATGGATTGTGCGTGTTAGTAGGTCTGGGCGTCATTACTTCACTTTACCTGCTCGTGCGGGATAAATCGTTATTGTGGCGTTTATTTTATCTTGCTGCTATCACCTACCTGCCTATTATGATGGTCAAAACAGGCAGTCGCGGTATTATGCTCGCTTTTATTGTGACAATACTCTCTCCTTTGCTCTTCGTACGTCAGATGGCCAAGAAGCCGGTTTTATATCTGGTACTTATATTTGCCGCAGTCATTATGGCTGGAGCCATGCGATACACGATTAAAACACAATCGGTTGAAGAAGAAGCGATTACCAGTCGTTATTCAGACGTCGGCAGCGCACAGAGTGCTTATGAGAATCGTCTTTCATTAGTTCAGGATTCGATTAAAGCAGTGTTAAAAAATCCTCTGGGTACTACTTTTGGCGGCTGGTTCGCAGGAGGCGCTTACAAGGTTGCACACAATAATTTTTTTCATCTGCTTGGTACCTGCGGATATCCCGGAGCACTGCTTTATGTCTTACTTCTTATCAGTGTACTATGGGTAATCAGGCGCATATCCCCGAGTATCGAAAAAATTTATGCCCGCTCTGTCGTTATATTCCTTATTATTGCCGGTATGGATCTTTACAATTTTTTCGATAAAAGTTTCTGGCTTTTTATGATTGTGGCAATTTGTGCCGAACGAATGAATTCATTTTACCATCGGCCGCCTGTGTCAAATACGGACGAGTATCAGATGGCTGTGGAACAGGATAATTCTGTGGTTTGGCAGACATAAAGGGACTCTTACTGTGCATATTGCAATGATAACCTTATTCCCCCAAACGCCGGACCGTATTGACGGCGGTGTGGCAGGTGTTGCAAAATATCTTGCTGATGGGCTGGTAAAGTTTGAGAATGTAAAATTGACAATAATCGTACCCACCTTAAGCAGGAGCGGCGAGGTCGTCGAACACTGGCCCGGCTACGAAGTTCGCCGAATTAGCCTAAAACCTTTAGGTTCTTTCCTGCCGCCGATTCTTTATGAACTTGTTTTCAGACGGAAACAATTCAATGAAATTTTTGACAGAATAAAACCTGATATTATTCATTTTCAGGGAAGAGCTTTTTGGGCCTTAAATTGTAAGTTGCCTAATCTGGTTACTATTCACGGAATAGCTGAACGTGACGCCCTTTGGGACCCGCGAATTTTTGCTCGTCCGATAAAATGGTTCTTGTTCAAGATTGTAGAGGGTATCAGCAGACGAAAAATCAAAAATATTATTCTCATAAGTGAATATGTAAAAAACTTTTTATCTTCAAACAAAAAAACTCAAAAGACCTGGCTGGTTGAGAATCCGGTAGCTGACTCTTACTTTGATGTGCGATGGGATTTTGAACCGGGAAGGATATTTGCCTGCGGCAGAATTGGCCCCCGCAAAAATACCTTGGGTATGATTAAAGCATTTAATCTTGTTCTGAAAGATTTCCCTGCCGCTCAACTCCGTATTGCCGGAACTGCGGATGCGGCTTATTTGACAAAATGTAGAAACGATGTTGAAAAAAACAGACTCAATGATAATGTGCATTTCCTGGGCAGCTTAAATATAAATCAGATACAAGCTGAGCTTTCGAAAGCTAATTGTTTTCTAATAACTTCTTTTCAGGAAACGGCGCCGCTGTCTATTGAAGAAGCAATGGCTGTCGGGGTGCCGGTTGTCGGCTCAAATGTATGCGGCATACCTTATATGGTTGAAGACGGCAAAACAGGTTTTCTTGTGAATCAATTTGATAATAAGAGCATTGCCGAGGGCATCTGCAAAATTTTGGTGGATTCTGAGTTGGCGCACACTATGAGCGTTCGCGCAAAACAAATTGCATCTGAACGATTCAAAGCTTCCGGCGTTGCCCAGAAAACGCTCGCGGTATATCAGGAAATTCTTGCTAAGGCACATATATGACTTTCATTAAATTCATAAGATTGGTTATGTACTATGGTTTTGCAAGGCACTTACCGGTTTCGACTGCCGGGCTGACACGGTGGATCCGTCCGCTCAGACGGGCTGTTTGCAGCGGTATATTTAAAAATGCCGGTAAGAATATAAACATAGAAAAGGGAGCATATTTCGGCACAGGCAGCGAGCTTGAAATCGGCGACAATTCCAGCATCGGGGTGAATTGTCAGGTTTGCGGCCCGATTAAGATTGGAAACGATGTAATGATGGGACCAGATGTAATCATTCTAACCAGTCACCACCGTTTTGACCGTCTCGATATTCCTATGTGGCAGCAAGGGTATATACCCGATGAACCGGTTATAATTGGAGACGATGTATGGATTGGAACGCGGACGATTATTATGCCCGGTGTAAAAATTGGCAATGGTTCAATTATTGGTGCTGCTGCTGTGGTAACGAAGGATGTGCCGGATTTCGCAATTGTAGGCGGTGTGCCGGCAAGAATAATCGGTAGTAGAAAAAAACATTAACAGTTGCAAATTATGCGAATCTGTTTTATTGCCTTAGGGAAATTTACGCACATCGGGGCATATCTGGATTATTTTAAGGCAGCCGGGCATGATGTTCATTTTATAGCACTTTCGCCAAGTCCGGAAAGAAATGTACCTGTATATAATTTGGGCTTAGGCAAAAAATATAGTTCTACAAAAGGCAAATGGAAATATCCCTTGAGTATGTTGCGAGCAAGGTTTCTCATAAAAAAATTGAAGCCTGATATAGTTCATGCGCACTATGCAACCAGTTGTGGTCTTACTGCCTTGATTTCCGGATTTCATCCATTTGTTGTTACAGCACACGGAAGTGATGTTGCCACGAGCATCAGGTCTCCTGTTTGGCGACCATTGTTGAAAACTATCTTTAGACATGCCGACTGTGTAAATGCTGTTAGTGACGAACTAAGGGATATGATTGTCAGCCTTGGAATACCGCCCGAAAAGATCGAAACTTTCACGCTTGGAATTGACACACAGCGATTTGCTTTTTGCGAGCGTCCGGTAATAAGCCGTTCAAGAACATTGCGTTTGCTGTGTACTCGACGACTGGAAGAGGTATATGACCATCCCACGATTGTTAAAGCCATGAGGATACTTGCAGATAAAAATATTGACTTTGTGATGACATTTGTGGGTGATGGACCACAGCGGCAGATGCTGGAACGGCTTGTCGCCAATGAGAATGTCGGTCCTAATGTAACATTTATGGGTGCAGTTGAAAATAGCAAGTTACCGGCCATATTGAACAAGCATGATATTTATCTTTCAGCGTCTCACAGAGATGGCACGAGTCTGTGTTTGTTGGAAGCGATGGCTGCAGGTCTTTACCCAGTGGTGTCGGATATAAGTGCCAACACTGCCTGGCTTAAAAATGGCATCAATGGTTTTCTGCATAAGGTATCAAACCATGAAGACTTGGCGAGATGCATTATAAGCCTTTTTGATAATCCCGAACTCATCACCCGGGCGGTGCAGAATAATCGACAACTTGTCGTCGCCAAAGGATATCGTAGAACAAATATGCGCCGTCTTGAAACTATTTATGAAAGGCTGGTCCAAAAATGAAATTTTTAACGTTGAGTCTGTTTCTTATGGTACTTATCTGTTTATTAACCGACAGTGCTTTAGTCGGTGCTGAATATTGGATTTCGGCGGACGGTAGCGTTTCCGCCACCGGTTCATATGATAACCCCTTTAAGTCAATAAATGTAGCACTCGCAAAGGTTGGAGGTTCAAATACTTTTATCTTTAAACCTGGCTATTATAATGAGGGGCAAATAAATCTATGGCCGAAATATTCTGGTTCGCCTGAACATCCTACTACTCTGAAATCACAATACAAGTATGGGGCAGTTCTCAACGGTTCTCTTTACCACATTATTGATATAAAAGAGGGTTGTAAGTGGGTTGTTATTGACGGTTTTGAAATTTGTGGTGCTATGTTTACGGGCGCGAAAATTATGGGTGATTATTGCGTTGTAAGGAATTGCCGGCTGTATTTCAATGGTTTCGGTGTACAAGCACACGATGCCAACAACATTATAATAATTGAGCGAAACCTCATCGAATTTAATGGCAAACATCCTCAGTTTGACCATGGAATTTATGCCGATGGAAATGGACTGATAATAAGAAATAACATCATCAGATTTAACTCTGGCTGTGGTGTTCATTTATATCCTTCTGCTGTGCACAGTCTTGTTGAAAATAATCTTATTTATGACAATCATGGATGCGGTGTTCTTTTCTATTGTCCGGAGGGTGGAGGTGCAAACAGGATTATTAATAATACAATCGCTGATAATGGTTCCGGTATTATCGTCAAAAATGGCAGGGATGAGATAATCGCAAACAATATAATCTGGCAAAACGGCAATCAGCCTTCTATTCAGCCCACCTTCGGCGGCACCTTGGACAACGTCAGGATTGTCAATAATATTCTGTCACCAAAAATAGATACTGCCGAGGAAAACTTAAGCAACGATCCATTGTTTTTAAATCCTTCCAAAGGCTGGTATTTTCTTAAAGAAAATAGTCCGGCAAGAAAAAATGGACTAACGAAATATATGCCCTCAAATAATTTCTTTGGCAATGAACGCAAATCTAATGCAGAATCATATATAGGATGCTTTGAGTTTAACGAGTCTTTACTTAAGGTTGAAACAAGCCGGGATTTGTATTTAGGTTGGTCTTATTATGGTAGTCCCACCTCTCCAAGATATGATTTGTGGAATCTTGATATTTACAAGACGGATGTCAACAGTATCACAATGGAACCATAACTTCGAACAGCCCCAAAGTTTCCTAATGGATCACACATGGAAAATGTAAATATGCCATGATTTCCAACGCTGAAGGCAAAAAATTCCGTATATTGGTAAATGGTCCGCTGCCGCCGCCATATGGCGGGATGGAAACGTATTGTCAGGATTTTTTCGGAAACGAACGCAATGTAAAGGCTATTGACATGGGTTGCTTTGCCTTTGATAAAGCTTTGCTTGATCAGGGATATAGAAAAGAATGGTATCTTGAATGGCCATATCACTACAGAGATAAGAATGCGGCAAGTAGAATCCCCGACCTTTGGAAACCTCCCGAAACAAAAGCATTGCAAAATCCTTAGATATGAACATACTTTATATACATCAATATTTCGCCACACCATTAGGCAAAACGGGAACTCGTAGCTATGAGTTTGCACGGCGATGGGTGGCGGCTGGCCACAAGATAACAATGCTCACCTCTATTGCCCAGCTTACGCGCGATGATCTAAAAGGCGCACAGGGACACTTTATTAAACGCTTTACCGTGGAGGGCATTGATATCCGAGCGATCGCAATCGGCTACGCCCAGCAGATGGGGGTTGCAAAAAGAGTGCTGGCATTTTTAGGTTTTATGATCGCGGCCGTATTCTATGTCGTGTGCAATCAAGGCTATGATATTGTTTATGCGACAAGCACACCGCTCACCGTTGGCATACCGGCATTATGTGCGAAATGGCTGCGGAGGGAAAAGTTTATTTTTGAGGTACGCGACCAATGGCCCGAAATCCCGATAGAAATGGGGATTATACGAAACAGAATACTGATAAAAGTATTATTGTGGCTCGAAAAGAGCATTTATAGAAATGCCGCATCAATTGTGGCATTAAGCCCAGGTATGGCACAAGGTATACGAAGTGTTTTGGGCAAATCCTGTGAAAAACAGATTACCGTTATACCTAATAGCTGTGACACCGACATATTTTCTCCCGACATCGATGGAACCGGAATTCGAAAAGAAAGAGGCTGGAGCAATAAGGTTGTCCTGCTGCATACTGGAGCGATGGGAAAAGCCAACGGACTTGACTTTGTCGTAAGCGTAGCTGAGAAATTGCGGAATTATGATGATTTGCTTTTTGTTCTGGTTGGCGAAGGCGGAGAAAAAAAGAAACTTGTTGAACGTATCAAGCAGCTCGGATTAAAAAATGTTGAAGTGTCAGAATCTGTTTCTAAAAAAGATCTGCCGGTGCTGATGGCCGCCTGTGATGCAGCTATGATTATATTTGCAAATTATCCGATTCTCGAACATAATTCAGCAAATAAGTTTTTTGATTCTCTTAGTGCCGGCAAACCGGTTCTTCTGAATTATTCAGGCTGGCAACGAGAAATTATCGAGAAATATTCAGCGGGTTTCGGATGCGAACAGGGCGATAAACAGCAATTTGCAGAGAATCTGCTGAGGCTGTATAATGACCGAGACTTGGCAAGGCAAATGGGCATAAATGCAAGACAGCTTGCTAAAGAGCAGTTTGGCCGCGATGATCTTGCGAAAAAGGCTCTTGAAGCGATCGCGGGTGTAAAAAGGAAATAGAGGATGAAAGAGCATCAAATGCCGTTTGTGAGTGTTATTATCCCCTGCCGTAATGAAGGGGATTTTATCGCCCGATGTGTCGGCTCGATTTTCGCCTGCAACTACCCAAAAGACAGTTTCGAAGTGATTGTAGTCGATGGAATGAGCACGGATAATACGCGATCAGAAATAGCAGATCTCCAGAAGACCAATGAATATCTCAAGTTGTATGACAATCCGCAAAAAATAGTGCCCACTGCAATGAATATCGGCATCTGCAACTCCAAAGGCAATGTGATCATCAGAGTTGACGGCCATGCCGAGGTGCCACAGGATTTTATTGCTCGTAATATTGAGAAACTGCAGTCGCATCCCGAGGCATGGTGCGTAGGCGGTCCAATAGAAAGCATAAGCGCAAGCTATGTTGGTAAAGCAATTGCCGCAGCGATGAGTTCGGCCTCCGGTGTTGGAAACGCTATGTTCAGGTTAGGTAATTTTGAAGGCTATGTTGATACCATCGCCTTTGGTGCTTATTGGCGATGGGTTTTCGACAGGATAGGAATGTTTGATGAGGAACTGGTTCGAAATCAGGATGATGAACTCAATTACCGTATTATCCTCAACGGCGGCAAAATCTTCATGACTCCGACCATTCACAGCACATACTATACGCGTAGTAATATAGGCAAACTCTGGCGGCAATATTTTCAGTATGGTTTCTGGCGAATAAGAACTATGCAAAAACATAAAAGGCCCGCTACGATCCGGCAAATCGTGCCGTTAGCCTTGGTCTTATCTCTGCTGTTGTTGTTTCTGGGCGGGTTTGTCTGGAAGCTGTTTTGGTGGGGACTTTTGTCGGAATTATTTTTGTATATGGTTGTGCTGCTGCTGGGGGCATTCGATGTATATCGAAGGTCAAAGGCAAGTTTTGCCTTACTGGCACCTTTAGTATTTATAATCCTGCATTTTGCGTATGGATTTGGATGTATATGGGGAATCATTCGATTCATACTGTTGCGAGGCAAGGGAATGGCTAAGCCTGTGGAAATGAGGATGTCGAGGTAGTACCCATGTCAGATATGATCAGCCATTTTCAATGTGCATTTTCGGGAATATTTCATTCACACGCAGCCTTTGCTTTTTGGAAGGGTCGCGTCGCAATGTACGCCATTCTTAAGGCTCTTGGCGTAGAAGACGGCGATGAGGTCATCCATCCAGGCTATACCTGCATGTTTGCCATCAATCCGATTAAGTATCTCGGCGCAAAACCCGTCTATGTCGATATCGAGCCAAATACGTTTAATATGAATCCGGCGTTGCTCGAACGCCAGGTCACGCCTAAAACCAAGGTTATCGTCGCCCAGCATACTTACGGCTATCCGTGCGATATGGATGCGATTATGGACATTGCCGCCAAAAGAGGTATTGTGGTCGTTGAAGATTGTTGTCTTGCCTTCGGCTCAACATGGAAAGGCGAAATCGTCGGCACATTCGGCAAAGCCGCCTATTTTTCATTCCAGTGGAATAAGCCCTTTACTACCGGCTTGGGCGGTATGGCAATAACAAACGACGCCAAACTCGCTGAGAAAATAAAACATTTGTGCGACGAGGAGTTGTGCAAGCCTTCAGTAATGGAAGTAATAATGCTTACTGCACAGTTCGCCGTCTATCGAATGGTCATTTATCCCAGAACAACCGCGATTGCTCAAAATATATTCCGCTATCTGACGAAAAAAGGCGCAGTGGTCGGTTCATTTTCCGCCGCTGAATTTGAACCGAAAATGGCAGCCGACTTTTTCAAGGGTATGAGTTTCATTCAGGCGCGTTCCGGCCTCAGACAATTGGCAAAAATTGACGGTAACATCACCCACCGCCGCAAATTGGCTGCCCTTTACGACAGGTTGCTCTGGGAAAGGGGCTGGGTTCCTCGCAAATACGATAAATCTGTGATGGACCCCGTAATGGTGCGTTATCCTATGCGAATCACAGAAAAATCCAAAGCTCTTGAAGAAGCCGCTGCCGCAGAGGTCGAGTTGGGCAGTTGGTTTGAGTGTCCTCTGCATCCTATCGAAACCTCGCTTGCGGCATACGACTATAAAATTGGCATGTGTCCCGAAGCCGAAAAGGCCGCCAGAGAGGTTGTGAATCTCCCTCTGCATTCCCGCGCCGACGAAAAAACTGCAAAACGAACTATCGACTTTATCACACATTACACCCAGGCCGAATAATAACACACTTGAGTCCAGACAAGAGAGGGAGACTTTGGAGGAATTCAGCAAATGTGGTGTTAAAAAAGGTTCTGGTAGGTGACAAATTGTCAGCCAATGAGTTTTACCGTAGGATGGGGTTTGAATTTGTTACCCACATAACCTATAATAGCGAAAAAATGGATGCTAATGTATATATGAAGGATTTAACTTAAAATGATAGGTACAGCTAATGTCATTTCTGTCGATGTTGAAGATTGGTATCATTCTTCGCTGGATCTTTTTAAGGACAGTTCTGTCCGGCATGGTTCAAAGCCTGATTCCAGTGTTGTGGACAATACGCTTAGCGCTTTGGATTTGCTTTCAAAAACAGGCAACAAGGCAACCTTTTTTGTTTTAGGAACCGTTGCGGAGTATTATCCGGATATTGTAAAAGAAATACTTAACAGAGGACACGAAGTAGCAACTCATGGCTATAGTCACAAATTAGTTTATAATATGAAACCGCTGGAATTCGAGGATGACCTTAAAATTTCGCTGGAGCATTTAAGTAAAGCCGGTTGCGACCAAGTTCTGGGTTATAGAGCACCTTACTGGTCAATCACCAAACGTTCATTATGGGCACTGGATATTTTAAGCAAGTTCGGTTTTAAGTACGACTCAAGTGTTTTCCCTATAAGACGTGGTTTATACGGTATAGCCGATGCGCCGACGGTTCCGTATAAAATTTCAGAAAGCTTATGGGAATTTCCTCCTGCGACGGTTAGATTTTTGGGAGTGAATATACCGATAGCGGGCGGTGGATATCTGCGGCTTATGCCATATAAACTCGTGTCTAAAGCCATCAGAAAATCGATGTCGAAATTCATTCGAGTTTTTTATTTTCATCCTTACGAACTTGACCCTGAGGATATTCAGCTCCAGCACAAGGCTAAATCGTTGAGAACCTTGCTTTACCGGGCCCAGCAGATACTGGGAAGAGAAGAAAACCCAGATAAGCTACGGAAACTGTTAACGGAATTTAAGTTTGTAAGCTTTAAAGAAATTCTGTCTAAGATCTAAATAAAATAACCGAAGGGTGCATCGTTGCAAGTGTTAATAATTACAGAAGAAGACGAGCTTTATCTTCCATTGTCCATACAGCACATTCTGCAAACCTGTCCTTATGAAATTGTTGAAATCGTTTGTGCCAGAAACCCATTGTTGCCGAATAAACTGAAGGCACTAAAGAAATTCTATAAAACTTTCGGAATAGTCCCTATAGCGAAACATTGTCTCAGGCTGCTGGAAGCTAAGATGTTGGACAAAGTCTCTGCCTTAAATTTTACCGGGCGATATTACTCGGTTAAGCAGCTTTGCCGGGCTTTTAACAAACCATGTCGTTTTGTAGAGAATATCAATAGTGAAGAATTTCTCAACTATTGCAGGCAGCTGTCTATCGATATGGTCGCATCGGTCTCTTCAACTCAGATATTCAAAAAGCAATTGATAAACCTGCCTAAATACGGCTGTATTAATATCCATACTGCTAAGCTACCGAAATATCGCGGCCTGTACCCAACCTATTGGGCGATGGCGTGCGGCGAAAAAAGTCTCGGAGTATCAATCCACTACATAGAAGAAGGAATCGACACCGGAAAAGTTATTCTTCAGGAAGAAGTGACTATTCCGCCGCATTCTACGTTGGACCATATGTTAAAAGTAACCAAAATTAAGGGCGCAGAGTTATTAGTTAGAGCAATTGGTCAGATAGCGGAAGGCACGGTACAGGCTTTCTATTCGCAAGATCAAGGCAGTTACTTTTCGTTTCCAACACCAGATTCATACAAAAACTTTAGAAGCTACGGTTATAAGTTATGGTAAACTAATAAAAAAGTTGCGTTTATGTAAAAGGTCTCCCTGCCCAATCAGATAGCCTGGGAAGGTATTATGGATACAAAGCAACGAAATACGATTGTAGTCATTATTGCAATAGTGTTGATACTGACCGTGATGTTTTTTGCTCAAAGACGAGGTCATTTTTTACGCCAGCTTCAAGGGCCCATCGAAGGAACTGACAGTGTCGTGACTGTTGATAACAGACTTTCTGTTGTTTCAAAAAACAATCATGTTTATACCTGGCAATGGAATGATTTATCAATCTGGCCTGTCGTTGCCAGACTACAGGCACAGGCAGTAATGCCGATTGCCAGTGAAAAAATAGTATATATTCCTTCAGCAGATTACAGTGGGCTGATTATGACCGACCTTAAGGGACAGAAGGAAATTGCAAGACTCCAGCAGTCTTATGGAGTCGAATGCAAAAAAATAAAGACATCGCAGAATGATAAATTCGGTGTAGTTTCAATGTTTTTTAAGGAAGGTATGCAAAAAGGCTGGTTTAAATTGGGCCTGTTTGATTCCGAATTGAAGGCCGTATCCTTTGTATTTCAAAAAGATACGAACGCAGAAGATTTTTTATTATATGATTTTACTATAACAAATGACGGCAATTTTCTCGCCGGCGCAGGTAAGAAAAACCATGCCTGGATTTTTATAACAGATATAAAAAATAGAAATGTTCTGTGGGAGAAAACCTTGGACGAATATAGCCAATTTACCTGCGTTAAATTTTCGCCCGATGGCAAAACATTGTTTGTATCTGAAAGAGTTAGATTCATTATTTCCTTTGATGTAGTAACAGGCCGAACCATAAAGGTTTTTGAAATGCCGTTATATAATACACCCGCTCATCAAAAGCAGAACATTTGCTGTATAGCCGTAAGTCCTGATGGTCAAACTCTTGCTGCTGATACCGAACCTGCAAGCACCGTATGGTTCTGGGACATAAAAACAGGCAAAAAGATTGCTTCTTATCATGTCAGCAACCTGACAGTTTCTTCAATCGCATTTTCGCCTGACTCGAAATATCTTGCCACCGGTTGTATGGTCAGTCCCGAAATTAAAATCTGGGAAGTGCCGCAACTGAAGCCTTGAAATTTATGTCAGAAAATCGCTATTCAAATAAAACCGCAGTAATTATTGGCGCAGGCCCCGCAGGTTTAACGGCAGCTTTTGAGCTGCTTGACAAAACGGACATCAAGCCGATAATTTTTGAACAGACCGAAGATATTGGGGGTATTTCGAAAACCGTCAACTATAAAGGTAATCGTATTGATATCGGCGGCCATAGGTTTTTCTCAAAATCCGAAAGAGTGATGCAATTCTGGCTAAATCTCTTTCCCATCGGGACCGACCCCGAAAAGCAGGATAAGGTGATGTTGCTTCGAAAAAGAATTTCGAGAATACTGTTTATGCGGAAGTTTTTTGATTATCCCATATCGCTGACTTTAAAGACGGTGGCTAATCTTGGAATTTTCAGGACATTTAAGATAACTTTGAGTTATATAAAAGCACGAATCTTTCCCATCAAAGAGGAAAAATCGCTTGAGCATTTTTTAATTAATCGATTTGGCAGAGAGCTTTATAAAACTTTTTTCAGAGATTATACTGAAAAGGTCTGGGGTGTGAGTTGTGACAAAATTCGTCCGGAGTGGGGCGCCCAGAGAATAAAGGGGCTTTCGATAACAAGGGCAATCAAGCATGCTGTTAAAGCAGTTGTTCGCAGGGATATGTCAATAGGTCAAAAAGAAATAGAAACCAGCCTGATAAGTCAGTTTTTATATCCCAAATACGGGCCGGGGCAATTGTGGCAAGTCGTTGCAGATATTGTAAAGTCAAAAGGCGGCCAGATTTATCTAAGCCATAAGGTAGTAGGCATAAAGAGTCAAAATGATGAAATTATTTCTTTGAAAGTCAAAAATGAAAAAACACAAGAGCTGAAGGAATTTAAGGCCGATTTCGTTTTTTCAAGTATGCCTGTAAGGGATTTAATAGAGGCGATGGGACAAGATGTTCCCCAAAATGTCAGAGAAATTGCGGCAGGATTGTGTTATCGGGATTTTATAACAGTAGGGCTTTTGGTAAAAAAGATGAAAATAAAGAATGACACCGATATAAGAACTATAAATGATATTATACCGGACAACTGGATTTATATTCAGGAAAAGGATGTCAAAATCGGCAGACTCCAGATATTTAACAACTGGAGCCCTTATATGGTCGCTGATAGAAACACTGTCTGGCTCGGACTTGAATATTTCTGCAATGAAGGCGATGAGTTTTGGAACACGCCTGACAAAAATTTAAGGGAATTTGCCATATCTGAGCTCGTAAAGATTGGAATAATTGACAGGCAGGACGTGCTTGACGGCGTGGTAATAAGAATGGAAAAAACATATCCTGCGTATTTCGGCAGTTACGACCGGTTTGATGTCGTCGGAAATTATACCGACAGCTTCATCAATTTATTTTTAATCGGCAGAAACGGTATGCATCGCTACAACAATCAGGACCATTCGATGCTTACAGCGATGACAGCCGTTGAGAACATAGTAAATGGCGTTACAACAAAGGACAATATCTGGCAGATCAACAGTGAAGAGGAATATCATGAAACAAAAATAACCGCAGTGGAAAACCTCACTGAAGCCTACACTGTGGAAAGAAAATAAGATTTTGATATGATAAATAATTTAAGAAAATTTATTCCTGAAAAAGACAGCCAGGCTTTTTGGTTGTCCTTTTTTTTATGTCTTTTCTTTTGCAGCGTGATTCTTTTTGTTGTTTCGCCGATTACAGGTCTGAGCAAGAATTTCGGCGCAGGTAATGACGGCTATATCCAGCTCGCAAGAAGTCTCGCTGCAGGTTTCGGATACGTATTTGAAAAAGATGGTCCTGCTGTGTTTCACCGTCCGCCGCTGTATCCGTTTTTTCTTGTGCCGGTAGCGCTCTTCCCGGAACCTCTGCAGCGGTATGTTATCGTAATTCCACAGAGCATCCTTGTCGGTTTTATCGGGATGATGATATTCAAAATAGCTAACAGGCTCTACAACCGGATTGTGGCAGCAGTTGCACTTCTGCTTTTTCTGATTAATCCCTGGGTTTACTGGAACGCTAAAAATCCTATGACGCCGATTCTGCAGACATTTTTATATTTGATTTTTGCTTATTTTTCTGCCGTTGAGTTATTTGAGATTTTTAATCAGGTCGGCAGGAGAGCGAAATCGCAATTGTGGTCGCACGGTTTTATTATTGGCGCTTTTGGGGCAGGTTTAGCGCTGACGCATGCAGCTATGCTGCCGGTGGTTTTTATTTTTATATTTGTTCTGTTTATTGCGGCTCTTTTCAAAGACACAAGACATTTATTAACAGCCCTGATAGCTGTATTGGTTGCAGTTTGTTTTATTGCTCCATGGACTTACAGAAACTGGGTTGTCTTTCATAAGTTTATTCCTGTATCCGGCGGTGGTGGACTTGCGTATTTCAACGGCAATGTTCACTGGGCTGGGATTGAACCCGAGCCGCAAAGACCTGATGAAACTTATATTGATGCGAGCCTGCGCATTCTCGGAATAGAAGGTACTGAACAAACACAGACACACTGGAAAGGTTTTAAGGACATCAATCTGGAAGAGCTTGCTAACAAAAAAATGGCAGAGCATATAAGAAATCACCCTGTTTTATTCATAAAGAAAGTTATTTTAAACGCGGTTGAATATTATTTTCCTGCATTTACGGCCCCTTTCCTTGCAATTAAAGCGGTAACGGTTGAGCAATGGGCATTAAGCATCTTTCATCTTGTTTTGTGGATTACGACTGTATGGGGAATTTTGTGCTGCCGGCGTATGGGATTTTTGCTGCTGGCAGGAATAATTTTTTATTCAGTCTGGTATTTTCCGTTTGCCACCGGTTTCATTGGCCATAATCTTTACACTTTTGGTACAATTCCTTTTCTTTGTATTATGTCCGCAGCTGGGATTGTCTACTTTTTCAGAAAGGAAAAGCAGACTATGTCGTATTGAATTTCAATCAGGACGGCTTGTTCCGTTTTTTTACAGCCCCTCTTAATCCTTCCATTTTCAGATAGCCTTTCTGCCATACTACAACACCCGAGATAATGAAGACCACCAGATAAACGGTGATTGCGTATCTGGTTTTTATCTGGCTCATCGCCACACCGATTATTGCATACATAGCTGAAAGTGCGTAGCATATAGCCACAGTTTTTTTCAGAGGTATTCCCCTGTCAATCATCTGGTCGTAGATATGGCCTCGGTCTGAAACAAACAATGGTCTTTTATTGAGCCACCTTCTGACAAGTGCCACAGCGGTATCGAGAATCGGCAGGCCGAATACAACAATTGAGGCGACCCACCATCGCGGAAACGCCTTGGCAAAAAGCATCATTATTGCTGCCGCGACAAAGCCCAGCAGCATACTACCTGCATCGCCCATGAATATTTTGGCAGGCGCCCGGTTGAAGGGCAAAAAACCACATACTCCTCCTACCAGTGCCAGGCAAACTATCATTCGTACCGGGTCACGAACCTCGCTCCAGCCCCACGTTGCAAGATGAACAGCCAGAAAGAGCAGCGCAGTGGTGATAATTGCTGTAACTCCTGCGCATAAACCGTCAAGGCCATCGAGAAGGTTCAATGAATTTGTTGCGCCAAGTACTGTTAAAATCACGATTGGCACACCAATGACCCATTCAACCGAAGATGGCATTGACCAGCCTAACGGTCTGAAGAAAGGATTTAATACAGGCATTATGCCGGCAGCTATTAAAGGTATTGAAGCAATCGTCTGTCCGACAATCTTGTGCCAGGGCTTTAGATTGTAAACATCGTCTATCAGCCCGACAAAGCAGGCTATAGCAGAGCCGGTCAGAATGGCCATAAGCCATCCGGACATTTCAACATTTTCCTTAAAACTTCCAACCCCTGTCAGAATACCAATCCCGAAACCTGCCAGAATCCCGATACCGCCGAGATATGCTGTCGGCTCTTTATGAGTCTTGACGGTGTCGTCCGGCCTGTCGACTATCCCATACTTCAGCGCAATTCTTTTACTCAGCCATGTTGTTGCCAGACCGAATATAAATGAAGTCAGCAGAACCGGCCAGAACTGAAAAGTCCAGCTCAGAGGTCTTTCAGGTCCGACGAAATACTCAAACATCACTTATCCTTTCTTTGTGATAGTGCCTTGCGCCCTTTTAGCCAGACCTCCGCATCATATCTGAGCATCGCAAGATTGTCCTCAAAACCGTCAAATTTGATTTGTGGTTTTTTACCGATAAGCTGCGCCAAGACCCACTTTGGAAAATTCGCACCGGCTTTTATTGACAGAGGCGCTCCTCCGCCGAAACGCGGATTTATTTCGATGAATTTTATTTTTTTATCTTCAGTCAATATCAATTGAACAGTAACAACCCCGGGGCCTGCATCAAGTTTTTTTATCAGCTTCGCTGTCTGGTGCATGATTTTTAAATTTTTGATTGTTTCGCCTTTGCTAACTTCGCCCGCCCTTGTCTCAATTCGCTTTCTTGGAACGACACATCTTGCCTCAAGGTTAAAATCAACAAAAACATCGCAGGTAAATTCCTGACCCGAGATAAATTCTTGAACGATGCAATTCGGGATTTTTCCTGCATGGAAGATAAGCTCCTTACGATTTCTGACGATGGCATTTCCTCTGCTTGCGTAGCCGTCCCATGGTTTTAAAAAACAGGGGTATCTGAGATTTTTTTGGGCAAGTGCCTGTTTTGCGCTGAAAGTTTTGGGTGTATCAAAACCGTTTTTGACAAGAAATTTGGAGGTTTGGCGCTTGTCCTGACAGATATTTACAACCTGTGGTTTTGAAACAAGCACAATGCAGCCGGCAGCGGCGAATCTCTCCTTGTTTTCGGCAAGAATTTTTAAATCGAGGTCAACAGTCGGCACCAGCAGTTTTACATCGTTTTGTTTTATAATCTGTAAAAGCTGTTTTATATAGTTTTGATGATTTACGGGTTTTACAATGAATTTTTTGTCGCAAAGCTGAAGAGCTGAACTCAGTTCGGTCGTTTCAGTCCCGAGAAAACGGCAGTTAAGCTTAAGCTCCTTCGCGGCTTTTTTGAAACTGTTTAGAAGGGACACCCTTCTGCCGATGCAGGTAAACAGAATATTAAAACCCTTGCATTTTGGCTTTTTGCGGCTTACCATAAGTTATAGTACCAAAAAAGGTTAGTGTAAGTTTAACTGATTGTAGGACCTTTGTCCAGAAAATTGTAACAGTAGCTGCATACTTTATTTTCGGCAATTTTGACAGGTTTTTTAAGTGGTAAAGTGCATAGTTTTTGACATGGATGACACCCTTTACGATGAAATCGACTACTACAGAAGCGCTTTTTTAGTGGTAGGTCGGATTGTAGAGGCTGATTTTGGGCTGGCGGATAAAACGGTTTTTAAGATTCTGTGGGAGATTTTTAATTCCGGCAATCACACAAATACTTTTGATGCCGCCGCCGAAAAGCTCGGCGTTGTCTTTGATAGAGAATATATGGAAAAACTTGTAAATGTTTTTCGTAATCATAATCCCGATATAAATCTTCCTTCTGAAAGCGGGATGGTTTTGGAGGATTTGAAGAGTCGCTATATACTTGGACTGATTACCGATGGTTACCTGCCTGCCCAGGAGCTTAAGGTAAAAGCCCTGGGACTTGAAAAATATTTTGATTGTATTTTATATACGGAAAAGCTCGGCAGCCAGTTCTGGAAACCTTTGCCGAAAGCTTTTGAGAAGCTGCTCGCCCGGCTTGTTGTTTCTGCTGACCAGTCTGTCTGTGTGGGCGATAACCTCGAGAAAGATTTTTTGGCGCCGAATCAAATGGGTTTTAAAACAATCAGAGTTGTGCGCAAAAAACGGATTCATTTTGGAAAAGCACCGTCTGCTCAGGCCCAGCCGCATTATGAAATTGATTCAATTGCAAAACTTCCTGATTTGTTAAAGGAAATAAATGGCGTATAGATTTATAAAGAGATTACTCGATATTCTGATTTCTTTGCCGGCGATCCTGGTATTGCTGCCGGTATTTGCGGTAGTAATTATAGCGATAAAGCTGAGTAGCAGGGGACCGGCGGTTTTCAGGCAGACCAGGGCCGGCAAAGGCGGAAAATCTTTCACATTTTATAAATTTCGCACAATGAGGGCCGATGTTGACCCGTTCGGCGCAAGCCCCAAGTCCGACAAAGACCCGCGATTGACCAAAGTAGGCATCTTTTTGCGCGAGTATTCGCTTGATGAGCTGCCGCAGCTTTTTAATGTATTAAAAGGTGATATGAGTATTGTTGGGCCAAGACCGTTGTATATACAGCAGATGGCTGAATGGGATGATGAGCAGAAAAAAAGACTTCTCGTCAAGCCCGGCCTCACGGGTCTTGCGCAGATTAGCGGCAGAGGCGAGCTTACAAAAGAAGAAAAACTTGCACTTGATGTTGAGTACGTTCGCAAGGCTTCGCTTCTGCTGGATTTTAAAATAATTTTTCTGACGCTTTGGCAGGTTTTGACAAGCAAAAGTATTTATGAAAAGAGATATTCACAGACCGAAGACACAAGAGGGCAGAAGGATAAAAACGGTCTTTAGTATACTTCTGCTGATTTTTGCACTGGCAACTATGGTTTTTGCTCTTGAGTCGCAGCAGATTCTTGTAGTTGCAAATTCTGACATCAATGAGTCGCTGCAGCTCGCACAGTATTATTGCAGCAAAAGAGATGTCCCGGCCGGAAATATTCTCAAAATACCGCTGGGCGAAAGCCTTTCGGAGGAAATAAGCCGTCTGCAATACGACAGTATTTTGGCTGCTGCGGTAAAAAAAGAACTTCAGGAAAACAGATTGCCCGGCGAGATTAAATGTCTTTTGACTTTGTATGGCATACCGATAAGAATTGCATCTGCCGAGCCGGCAAAGAATGCCCAGCAGCTTGTGCCGAAGCTGACACAGATGCTCGAAGCGAAAGAAAAAGAGTTTAAAGACTTATTGCAGGAGCTTAATCATCTCGGCAGGCAGGAGCTGATAAATCAGAATACTGCTCAGGCAGAATCGTTTGAAGATGCCTTAAAGCATTTGGCCGATGATGTAAAACAGGCCGCCAGGAGGATTGAATATGTCCAGCAGCAGGATGCAAGAAAAGAGCAGTATGACAGATTGATAGTTCTCCTGAAAGATTTTTATGGCCCTGTTTATGCTCAGCAGCAGGCCCAGCAGTTGCCGCAGGTTTCATTTAAACTTTCCGAACTTGAGGAAAGCCGGCTGCGCAGAATCAGTCCGATTTTGCAGATGTCAGAGCAGCAAAAGTGGGATGCCTCTAAAAAACTCCAGATGAATTTTTACCGGGCCGCCGAATCTGTTGGCGGTCTTGTGGCGGTTATTTCAAATCTCAGAACCGACATCGACAAATGCAAAGGTGTCGAAACAGCCGCTTCGGTTGACAGTGAGCTCTCGATGGTTTTATATGAGGATTATGACCTTTACCGCTGGCAGAAAAACGAGCTGCAGAATATGCCTTTATGGCTGCCGGCAAAAACGCTTATGGTTTCAAGGCTCGACGGTCCTTCGGCAAAAATCGCTGCCGGTCTGATTGATAAAGCAATCGAAGCTGAGAAAAAAAGCCTTTCCGGCAAGGCTTATATTGATACACGCGGTTTGGGTACTGCCGAACAACCCGCGCTCTATTCGCTTGAATTTTTTGATAAATCTCTGTATTTGCTTGCTGATATGCTCAAAAAGCGCACCTCAATAAATGTTGTTGTTGAAAGCACTGAGTCGCTTTTTGGGCCCGGTTCTTGCCCGAAGGCAGCGATTTACTGCGGCTGGTACAGCGTAAAAAAATATATTGATGCGTTTGATTTTGTCCCCGGTGCCGTGGGGTTTCATATAGCAAGTTTTGAGGCTGTGGATTTGCGCAATGCATCAAGTTCCAACTGGTGTCCCGCTATGCTTTCAGACGGCATAACTGCAACTCTTGGCCCGGTCGGCGAACCTTATCTCCATTCGTTTCCCCAGCCGGATAAATTTTTTGCCGAACTGCTTGATGGCAAATGCCTTGTCGAGGCTTTTTACAGCACAAATCCCTTCAATTCATGGCAGTTTGTCCTTATCGGCGACCCTCTTTATAAGCTCAATATTAAGTAGCGGCCCCTTTTTTGCTCATCAGACGCCGAATAAAAAGTGTCAGCATTATTGAGACGAAAGCGCTCAAAAATGCTGTTGTTCCGAGCGGTTTGTCTGTCAACTGTGCGTAAAGTTTTACGATAATAACGGTCCCTGCCGGTGGCGCAAAAAATACCGGCAGAAGTTTATTCTTTCTGAAGTTCAGACCGACCACTGAAGATAGATACTTTATCCAGGCGGCAGTTACACCTGCAAAACCTGCCATATAGGCGACGGCTTCGGGTATCGAACCCTGTATTATAAGTTGCGACCTTACAATAGCCGGCACAAATAACGGGCAGACGGTAACCAGTATCATTACTGCATGACAGGCCGGCAGAACGGTGGCTATCGCCATTGCGACAGCTATCCCGAGCACATTGGCTGCGAAATCTTTTATATCCGTCGAGCGTTTCATAAAATGCTGCAATAGTTCATCCGCAGCGCCATAAAGCAGGACGATTACCGACAGCAGCCAGGGGCGAAGTTTTTTCCAGTCGGCCTTTTTTTCAAAACTTGTGCCGAACCACAGCAGAAGTGCCAGCGTCATATAGGCGACAAAGTGCATGGTCTTATCGCTTACGCCCATTTTTCTTATCCAGTCGGGTATGGGAATATGCGTGGCAGCGAATATGCCCAGCCAGTAAAATATCAGGATAGTTATAAAAAATTTCTGTTCTCTGGTCGTTTTCATAACATCAATTTCTGGAAAATGTTGTTTTTATATCATATTCGGTTATCATAGGCTATTTAATTTCTTTTTCAGGAGAAGTATATGTTTGAGTCTTTGGTAAAGGAGCTTTCGCAGGAGCCTGTCTGGACGACAATCGGCTTTGTGGGACAGTTTGCTTTTGGAGGCAGATTTATACTGCAGTGGCTTGTCAGTGAGTACAAAAAAAAGTCTCATGTGCCGATAGGGTTCTGGTATCTGTCTCTGGTAGGCAGCGTTATATTGCTTGCTTACAGCATTCACAGAGCCGAGCCCATTTTCATACTTGGTTTTTCGCTCAACGCGCTTATTTACATTCGCAATCTGCACCTTATATATAAGCATAAGCAGACCGGCGAAGTTACCGTAATTGAAAAAGATGAGGATTGATTACCGGAAGGTTTCAAAATGAAAAAAGTATTTCTTGTTTTGTTGTTGGTTTCAAATGTTGTTTTGGCACAGCCTGTGGCTGTCGCGCCTGTTGTAACGACCATAAAACTGTCTGAACCGGATTTGAATGGTAAAATTTCTCTTGAGCAGGCGATTAAAAATCGCAGGAGCGTCCGGCAGTTTACCGCAGAGCCTTTGAAAATAAGTCAGATAGGGCAGTTGTGCTGGTCGGCGCAGGGCATAACGGAGCCCAACAAAGGCTTAAGGGCCGCTCCGTCAGCGGGTGCTTTGTATCCCATACAGTTGTATGTTGTTCTGCCCGACGGCCTTTATCTTTATTCGCCGCAGGGCCATAGTCTTGAAAAGCAAATCAACGGTGATATCAGGCCGATGCTTTCTACAACGGCCTTTGGGCAGAAGGTGGTACAGGATTCGCCGTGTACTTTTATAATTGCCGGCTCAGTAAGGAAGCTTGAAGCAAAGTATCGCGGCAGAGGCGAAAAGTTTATTTATCTTGAGGCTGGCCATATTGCTCAGAATATTCATTTGCAGGCGGTTGTTCTTGGGCTTGGTTCTGTGCCCCTCGGCGTTTTTGACCCCAAATCGGCTGCGGGAATCTGTAAGCTTACCGAAGAGCTCGAGCCGTTGTATCTGGTTTGTACGGGTAATCCGATTGTAAAGCCTGCCCTTGAGCCGGCCGTTGCCTCCGCTCCTGTATCTCCGCTGGCGGTTCGACCGGCAGACGATATTCGCACAAAACGCGTTGTTATCATTGTGGCAAAACAGTATTTCAATGATACCGAGTATTTTGGTGTCGAAAACGCTCTTCAGTTGGTGGGAATTCAGCCGGTTGTTGCAAGTTCGGTTATAGGCGGAATAAAAGGCATCGAAAGAAATACCATAACAGCAACGGTGCTTGTCAAGGATGTAAAAGCTGATGATTATGATGCCTTTGTTTTTATTGGCGGCCCCGGTACGAGAGAGTATTTTGATAACAAGGACGTATTGAATCTTGTGCGGTCGGCAAATGAAAAAAATAAAATACTCGCTGCAATTTCTATTGCTCCTGTCATATTTGCTTATGCCGACATCGTCAGGGGCAGAAATGTTGCAGGTTTTACCTCACAGCGCAGGAAGCTTGTCGGTGCCGGCGCTGAGTGGAAGAATACTTCGCTTGAAATTGACGGTAATATGATAACAGCCAGCGGTCCTGATGAGGCTCAGGTCGGCGGTCCTGATGCGGCTCAGCGGTTTGGAGTGGCCGTTTTGCGCTTGTTAAGACAGCAGAGCGAGTAAATCAAATTTATGCTGCGGAAAGAAAAACGTCAAATTCGCTGCCGAACTGCCGGAAAAAACAGAGCGAGTAAAGTCTGAGAAAGCTGAAGAACGGCAGTAGTATCACCGTGCCTATATAAGGTATAAACAGAATTATCCCCATACAGCAGCAACAGCAGCTGAAAAATACAATTATCGACATTATTGCCGCAATGCAAAACACTATCAGGGCCTTGAAAATTACGTAAAGAATAAATTTCCAGAAGCGACCCCAAAACAACGCCCCAAATTGTCGCCAGCCGGCTAATATGCCGGTCCTTTGCAGATACATTATCGGCACAACAAAGTCAAAGGTCAGGCATTGAACCAGACCGAGAATTAGTGCTGCCGTAAAAATAAGTAAAAGTACAGCAAAAAACAATATCCCGGCAGCTATGATGCTGACGGCTGTGGTTTTTGCAAGTACTAAAACAGCCATCATTGGAATGCTCAAGGCAGTCATACATATCAGGCTGACAATTATCAGAAGCAGCCGAAATCCGAAAAGACTGTTGGCCTGCTGCTTGAATACCTTCCATGGCTGTCTGATTTGTCCCTTGTTTTTTGCGAGACAATCGAGAAACATAAACCGTCCCCTGCTGCTTAACCATAAAAACAGAACCAAGACGGCAAAAAACAGGGTGATTATCGCCGCAGTGATGATAATTGCGGCGACGGTATGATTTCTGAAGAAATTAAGTGCTTCCGCCGGCACCTGTGAGGTTTGGGAGCCTGTTTGGCCGTTGAGCCTGAGATTTATGCCGCCGCCGAATCCTTCGCAGAACAGATTTGTCAGCCATGCACAAAAGCCGATTATAAACCATTTTTCCAGATTGAAAGGCTTGAATAATAGTATTTTCGTTTTTTCAAGAGCTTCGTTTACCGGCTCAATTACGCTTATTGATTTGTTTAAGTTATTCATGGAAACCTCTCAAAAAATGCCACTGTTCATTTTACCATTTTTGCCTTATGGGAATCCCGGCAGCGATAAGTTTATCTTTTATTTGTCTGATTGTAAACCTTCCTGTGTGAATTATGCTCGCTATGATTGCAGCGTCAGCCTTTCCTTTGTTGAAGACATCGATTAAATGCTGACAAGTCCCTCCTCCGCCGCTCGCCACTACAGGTATCCCCACATTTTCAGCAATCAGTCTTGTAAGATTAATCTCAAAGCCTTCCTGTGTGCCGTCGGCATCGACGCTGTTGACCACTATTTCACCTGCGCCGAGCTCTTCTGCGTGTTTTGCCCACTGCAGGGCATCGAGCCCCGTCCTTTTCCTGAAACCCTCGATTGTGATTTCATAGCCGCTCGGAAATTTATCGCTCTTTGCGACTCCTACGGGGTCCATCCCCAGAACAATGCACTGTGAGCCGAACTGTTTTGCTCCTTGGGCGATAATGTTCGGATTTTGCACAGCAAGAGAATTTACACTCACCTTCTCAGCACCGGCCAGAAGCACCTGCCTCATATCTTCGAGATTTTTTATTCCGCCGCCGACCGCAAACGGTATATGCACCGCCTTTGCAACCTCGCGAACCATATCAATATCTATATCTCTTTGGTCTGCTGAAGCGGTTATATCATAGAAAACAAGCTCATCGCATCCGCCGTCGCTGTAAGCGACCGCCATCTCGACGGGGTCGCCAAGGTCGATATTATTCTGAAATCTTACACCCTTGGTTACTTTGCGTCTCCTTACATCAAGGCACGGTATTATTCTTTTCGTCAGCATTTGCCGCCTCTGCCGTCCCACTTACTGAAATTCTCAAGCAGTTTCAAGCCGATTCTGCCCGACCTTTCCGGGTGAAACTGTGTCGCAACAAGATTTTCTTTTCCTGCCGCGCTTGCAAAAACCGCATCCGCATATTCGGTCTGACCGATTATATTGCTTTTCTCATCGCAGCTCGGATAGTAGCTGTGTACAAAGTAAAACTCACTCTGGTCTTCAATCCCCTCAAAGACAGGATGCGATTTTATTATTTTCACTGTATTCCAGCCCATCTGTGGTATTTTACAGAACTCGCCTCGCGGCGAAGTCTCGCCAAAGGCGGATCTGTCAGCAGATTTGAATTTTTTCACGCTTCCGGCTAAAATGCCGAGGCATTTAGTCCCGCCGTCTTCTTCGCTCATCTTAAACAGAAGCTGCATCCCGATACAGATGCCGAAAAATGGTCTTCCATCTGCAATTACCTTGTATATAGCTTCGAGGATGTTTAATGTTTTGATGGTTTCCATTGCAGCTTTTGCCGCACCTACGCCGGGTAAGACAATTTTTTCTGCCTGCAGGATTTCCTCAGCCTTATCCGTGATTTTCACCTTGCATCCGATATGTTCAAAAGCCAGCCGCACGCTTGTCAGGTTTCCCGCCTTGTAATCAATTATTGTTATCATTCTTAAAGTAATTTTAACTTGGTTTAAGTTTTGAGCAAGTTTTTTTAACGTGGGTGTTTATTATGAAATATTTAGCCCGCCGCCTGTCCCGCTCTGGCGGGGTTTCACAGCGGGTTTTCGGTTAGCTAAAAACTATTTTTCTCCTGCCAGCACTTCAGCGATATTCAGCCCGTGGTCTTTTATTCGCCGATAGGCATTGAGCACATCGGTGTAAATCAGGCTTTTTAATGGCGACGCGATACCGGCGCTGACGCGGACGAGGTGTTCTGTTCGATACCTTTTCATAAGTTCCGTTATGGATTGACCTCTGCTCTCTGCCGGCGTAAGTACATCCACATCGTTATTTTCCGTAGCTTCATTTATAAGCTGAAGATATTCTGCTACGTTATTATGCAGGTCGATTATGGCTGACAGCCCTTCGGGGCTCATTTTTTGTCCGGACTGCCGGAGTTTGAGATTTAGCTTCAGAATGTTGGTTATATAATCGCTTACCGACTCGAATTCATCGGCCATTCTCAATTGTCTTCGGCTTTCCTCTGCGACATCGTGCGGAATATTGCCGGAGATAATCGCACTGATGAATTCGACGATTTCCTTTTGCATTACATCTAATTCTCTTTCTTTCTCGAAGATTTGTTCGGTTTTTTCCTTCTGGTTATTTGGCGATGCAATGACCTCTTTTAAGTCCTTCATCATTTGTATCACTGCCGAGCTCATTATCAGAATTTCTCTTCTGGATTGTTCAATGCCGAGTGCCGGTGCATCGAACAATCTGATGTCCAGGGCGGTAAGTCTGGGCCTCTCCGGTATTGCTTTTTCGGGGATGATGTAGTTAAGCAGATTTGCCAGATGTCGCACAAACGGCAAAAATACGATGGTGTTGAAAACATTAAAAAATGTATGTGTAAGGGCTATTGCCTCCATCGTATGCGGATAAGTTACTATGCCGTTACTGGCCGTAACAGCAGTATTTACAGCCAAACCGCTGTGCCAGTGGACGAATGACTGAATAGCTCCGATGTAAGGGAAGAATATTGGCGTTATCCACAGCACGCCGACGACGTTGAAAAGCGTATGTGCCCACGCAGCTCTTTTAGCGTTTGTAGAAGTCCCGATGGACGCCAGCAGTGCCGTTACTGTCGTGCCTATATTTTGGCCTAATACCAGTGCCGCTGCACTCGGATAATCGATAATCCCGTTGAATGCGAGGCCCATTGTTATGCCGATTGTGGCCAGGGAGGACTGTACTATTCCCGTGACAATAGTTCCGACAAGTACGCATTTCATTACGCCCAGATACGAATCAGGCGAAAAGCGGCTGAACCACGCTACAAAAGCCGGCATTTCTTTTAAGGGAGTAAAACCGTTCTTCATCAGCTCCATCCCAAAAAAAATCATGCCCAGCCCCATACAAGCCATCGCGCTGTAACGAAGTTTTTCATTTTTAGCAAACATATAAAGCATCGCGGAAACCCCCAGCAGCGGCAGACCATATTCGCCTATATTTATAACCAGAATCCATGCCGTTACGGTGGTTCCGATATTTGACCCGTATATGACGCCAATTGCCTGGGTAATGGTCATAAGACCGGCATTTACCAATCCGACAACGATTACAGTAGCAATCGAGCTTGATTGGAGAATAATGGTAACAATCGTGCCTATGCCGCAGGCAACAAAACGGTTATTTGTAACAGCATTTATAAGTTTTCGCAGTTTGTCGCCTGCAATCGCCTGCATACCCTCCGAGATGTTCTTCATACCGAACAGAAATATCCCCAGACCCCCGACTATTGTGAAAATCATCTCAAGAATAATCTTGCCGTCCATAGCCGTCCTGCTGTCTGAATTGTTAATGTTTTGTTAGAATTTTGTCAGGAAAGTATACCGAACCAGACCTGATTAGCAAAGTCAAAAAAGGTTGCCGAATGCTAAAAAACCTGTTATAAACTTATATCCATCAGTTTTTACAGTTAAAAGGATAGATAAATGCTTAAAAATATTTTTTTTATTTTAACATTTACCACCGTCTGCCTGACAGCAGGCTGTGACAGGAAATCGGAAAAGACCGAAAAATCAATTCAAAAGGATGAAAAAACAATGACAACACAAAACAAAGCCGCGACAAAGGTTAGAATTTCAACGAACAAAGGCGATATTGTGGTCGAACTTAATGAAGAAAAAGCGCCGATTACCTGCAAAAATCTCCTCCAGTATGTTGAAGATAAATTCTATGACGGCACAATCTTTCACCGTGTTATAAATGGTTTTATGGTCCAGGGCGGCGGCTTGTCCCCCGATATGCGCCCAAAACCAACCCGCCCGCCGATTATCAATGAATCTAAAAACAGCTTGAAAAACGACCGCGGCACAATCGCAATGGCCAGAACATCAGACCCCGACAGCGCAACGTCGCAGTTTTTTATAAATCATAAAAACAACGACTTTCTTAACTATGGCGTCCGCGACGCAGGCTACGCAGTCTTCGGCAAAGTTGTTGAGGGTATGGACGTCGTCGATGCAATCGCAGCAGTCAAAACCCGCCCCGGCGATGTGCCGACAGAGGCGGTAGTAATAACATCAATCCGCGTTGAATAAAATCTTCAATCCTTGCCCCGTGAGATGTTTACCCCGTGGGATGTGAAACTATCCCATCGGGGCCGCTTCGGCTATCTCATCGGGGTTAAATCTTCAATTTTCAATATACTATCGCTGCGTATCCAACGCTTTCTTCGCTGCTCTGGTCGAACTTTCTTTCCATAACCTCGTTGCTGTGTGTATGGGCGAGTAAAACGCCTTTTGTTTTGCCAAGCGCCCTTGCAGCAGCAATCGCCGCTGCAGCGGCACCCGGGCCGCAGGCGTTTTGGTTCTCCATGGAATTGGTTAATATCTGCTCGGCTTTAAGCTCAAGAGCAAGGTCGATAAATGCCCTGTCGTTGACTTCCTTTGCCCATTTAGTCCCTGCCGCCCCTGACCCTTGAGGGTTAAAGCCGTAACGCGGGCCGTAATGCGTCAGGTCCGTTGAGCCGATGCAGACGATTTTTTTATCGCCTGCGGATTTTATACATTCAGCTACATCGCTTCCGACAGATACGGCAAAATCAGCAGGGGGTGTCAGGATTGGGACGATTTTCGCATCCTTGAAAAGATACTGAATGAAGGGCACCTGCACCTCTATACTGTGCTCGTATCTGTGGGCCTCGGTGTTTAGCTTTGCAGACCGGCTTTTTTTAGAAATCAGCGCAGCAAGTTCTTCATCGATTTTTATTTCGCCCATCGGCGTTTGCCAGCTTCCTTTGTCGTAAACGGCGGCGGCTGAACCGAGGAAGCTGTGCACTGCACCGAAGATAACGAAGGTATCGACGGTTTTGTTGGCCTTTTCTATTGCGCTAAAGACCATAGCTGCCAGGTCGCCGCTGAATGTCCAGCCTGCGTGCGGCACAATTCCTGCAACGATTTTTTCAGGCAGTTTGATTGTTACAGGCCGCTCGGCAAGGCAATCTGCGATTTCTGCTCTGCACTGTTTGTCGGAAGCCGGGTAGAACTGCCCGGCCACTACTGCTCTTCTTGCTGCCATAATAAATCTCCATACTTGCAAAATTACGAAAAAAGGATATTATCTGACTGTGGCTCCAGGTATTTTAAGCTCTTTTGGGGACAAATACAATGGCTCAAACTGGCAAAGTTGACTTCGGCGAGCTCAGTCGAGTCGTAGCGGTGGTGATGGGTTCTGACAGCGATATGCCGACGATGAAGGCCTGTATTGACAGGCTTAAGGAGTTCGGGATAGAGCCGCTTGTTCGGATTATTTCGGCGCATCGGACGCCTGATATAGCGGCTGATTTTGCGGAAGATGCGGCCAAAAAGGGCATAAAGGTCATAATCGCCGCAGCGGGTATGGCCGCTCATTTGGCAGGGGCCTTGGCCGCAAGGACGACTCTGCCGATTATTGGCGTTCCTCTTGTCGCTTCCCAATCGCCTGCGGGAGTTGATGCGTTATTAAGCACGGCTCAGATGCCGCCGGGTGTGCCCGTTGCGACGATGGCGCTCGGAAATGCAGGGGCGGTAAATGCCGCCATTTTTGCAGTGCAGATTCTTGCCCTGAGTGATGAAAGACTGGCTGCAAAACTTGTAGATTTTAGAAAAGCTCAGCGCAAAAAAACAATCGAAAAAGACTCTGCAATCTGAATTGTTTAGTCCTCACCCCGGAGTTTACCCTCGCGCAGAGTTTACCCCTGTGGAGGCAGGGGTGGGGTATCGTTTCCTAAAGCCCCCAACTTTATGTTGGGGGTTCATTTACCCGCCTCCGGCGGATGGCGGATATGTTTTTGCAACAATCCCAACGTCCTCTATTGTTCCCAAATAGGTAAACGTGGGGTTGTTGAAAAACCTAACATTGAGGATTTGAGATTGCTTCGCTGTGCTCGCATTGACAAAAACGCACATTCTGTCATTGCGAGGAGCGAAGCGACGAAGCAATCTCGACTTTTTCAACAGTCCCAACGTCCTCGGTTATTGCCTAAAAAGGGAAAAGGCAAAGGGAAAATTAGGGGTTAGGGTTTAGGGTATAGAGGGTAGTAAAAATCAGTGAAAATCCGCGAAATCCGCGGTTAAAGTAAGATTTTTTTGGTTTTTCCTTGACTTTTTGTTTGAAATATGGTAAAATACCGCCATAGTTAGTCAAAAACTTAACAAAATCTTATACCTAACTATGGAAATCCGAAGTTTTAAACTCGAAATACGAAACAAATTCCAAGTTCCAATTTCCAAACAGGATGAAAACTAAAAAAATCGATTACCTGATGTTCAAAATCAGAGGCCGGCTGGTAAAAGTTGACCCCGACATCTATTATAAAATCAGAAGCAGCCTGCAGGAAAAACCTTACAAAAAATACAACGGCGATATTACTGAAATGCGGCTTTCTAAGGATGGGTATCCTATAATTATCTGCGGGACAAAGCCGAGAAAATATATTCAGCTTTCCCGGTTTGTAATGGACGCCGGGAAAGGTCAGATTGTTGACCATATATATGGAGACCCTCTCGATAACCGCAAGATAAATCTGCGTATTGTAACTCCAAGACAAAACGGCCTGAACAGAAAATTAAAAACTAAGACAGGATTTGTCGGCGTTTACGTTCAACGCAAGGGGAAAAAAGACTATTGCGTGGCACGATTTCAAATCAGTAGCGGTAAAGCGCCGTCTTTTTCTCTGCCCGACAGTCCCGAAAATCGAATCATCGCGGCTTTTGCGCGTGATAAATTTGTCTTGCAGGCAGGGGAAGAAGAATATGCACCGCTGAATTTTCCATGCTTCAAAAACGAGCCGTTTAAAAGCTTTTTGTTGGAGGAGGATTTGAATAAGTACAGAAAAAGGAAGTAAAGAAAATTTAGCCCCCGCCACTTGAGGCGGGGTTCAGGCTGCCGCTAAATAATTGACAAACGGCGCTAATCAGGTAAACTATTGAAAATATTATGTTTAAGAATTTAAAAGGATGTTTTATAGTGCTCGATGGCCCGGATGGCTGCGGCGGATAAAAAATCGTTTCGGCAGAGGAAGAAGATGCTACCGCACCTAAACGGTAGCTTGAGGGATGAATAATTGTTGGAAAGAACGTACAGTAAAGCTGTCAGTCATACCTGCGATAAAGTCTAAAACGATCAACTCATTTGGGTCTGAGATATCATATACTTTCCCCATGTCCTTACTAACGAACTCATTAAATACTTTATAGACATGGAGAGGTTCTTTGATTTTTTCATTTTTAGGATTTTTAAATCTATTGGTCTCTTGTAGTTTTCTTAGTAAGGCATCAAATAAGAGTTTTATAGTATGTTTGGCTTGTTCACTATAACCGTCAGACTTTTTGCTGTCATATATGTAAGCCTTGTTAAACTTTATCATTTCATGCAGCAATTCCGCTTTTTCTTCGGAAATAGCTATATAGTCTTTTTTGTAGCTTTCTTTAATAATATCTCCTAAAAACGTTCCGATTATTTGGCCATTGTTACTGCCTAGTTCTTTTGAAATTACCGGAGGAATTTCATCTTCAGTTATTATCTCTGTAGCAAGTGCATCTTCTATGTCTTTGCCACAGTAAGTCACCTTGTCGATCAATCGAACAAGACAACCTTCTAATGTTGCAGGATTGCCAGCATCTTCCTTAAACCTTATAGCCTCTAAGTTCTTGTTTTTATCACCGGGTTCAAGTTTATGAGTGCTAAAATCTTCCCCACAGTGGGAAATAATACCGTCTCTTACCTCCCAAGTCAAATTGAGTCCGGGCATTTCCCTGTCAAGTTTTGCAATTTTGTCGACCACTCTAAGACCATATACTTCATGCTCAAAAACAGGTATAATCTCTTTTAATCTACTGTTATTACTTGTTACGATAACCTTCGTTAGAAATTCTTCCCCATGATGACCAAAAGGAGCGTGTCCTATGTCGTGAGCTAAACCAATAGCCTCTGCCAAGTCTTCACACAACCCTAAGCGTCTGGCTGCTGTTCTTGCTGCGGAGGAAACAAAAAGAACATGATCCATACGAGTAGAAACATGGTCATTTTGAGGAAAATAAAAAACTTGTGTCTTATGCCTTAAACGTCGGAATGCTTGCGAGTATATTATCCTGTGCGCATCTCGTTGAAAGTCTGTACGAATATCGTCAGGCTCTAGGAGTCTGTCCGAGTAATTGATTTAAGCGGTGTTTTTCTATCTCCCTTTGGCTTTGATTTCTGATTTTTCACGGGAAGAATTTATTTTCGCCTGA
>Ga0315291_10000221_pt1 | contig 72625 bp, 53 predicted proteins | sample YL17G12_20_MG_FD_203070 | JGI IMG/M metagenome (GOLD analysis project Ga0315291, IMG submission 203070) | Sediment microbial communities from Yellowstone Lake, YNP, Wyoming, USA - YL17G12_20 | ecosystem: Environmental > Aquatic > Freshwater > Lake > Sediment | place: USA: Wyoming | collected... | reverse complement strand
GGGCGAAAAAAAGGCCGGAGAACACTCGCATGCTGAAATCGGGCGAGGACGTTTTCCTGGTGCCGGATGGGTAAGCCGTCAGGAACGTTCCCTCATCTGCACCCTCTGGGCCCGCAAATTCTGGTACTTGTCCTTGCCCATGTACAGTATCGGGTCGCCGCTTTCCTTGAGGATGCCGTCCTCGAAGGCGCCCTCGTCGGCGGTGATGGCCACGATGTGCCCCGTGAACCAGGTGTGGTCGCCCAGCGCCGGGCTGCGGCCCAGCTTGCACTCGAGATGCAGGTAGCACTCTGCTATCGAGGGCGGCCGGACCTTCTCCGACGGCCACGGGGTGAGCCCGGTCTGGCGGAACTTGTCCGCCTTGCGCCCGGACACGGAGCCGCAGTAGTGGACCTTCTCCAGGAGCTTCCAGGGCGGGAAATTGACCACGAACTCCTTCGTCTTCTCGATGAGCTCGTGGGTGTAGCGCTTCGGGTGGACGGATATCCCGTAGAGGGGCGGGTCGATGGAGACCGGCGAGTGCCAGGCCAGCGTGATGATGTTTGACTTTCCCGTTCCGTCCACGGCGGTGACGAGTATCGCCGATTTCGGGGCGGCGTAGGTGTAGAACTTCCTCAGGTCCTCGGGCTTGACGGAGACTTTGGCCATGCTATCACACCCTTGCGAACAACTTCATTATGGCAAGCAGGATGAGGTTGCCGAGCGTGAACGTGAAGATGAATCCGGCGCAGAGCGATACCATGAACGGTATCTGCGGCTGGACCCAGACCCGCCGGACGCCTTCCCTGTCGAATTGGTCCAGCTGTTCCCGTTTCCATTTCGACGTGTGGCCCCTGAAACGGAAATAGAGCAGCCTCCTCTTTCCATCGACATAGCACTCCGAGAGCCAGACGAACCGTTTCTTCCTGGCCACGTCCAGGGGCACCTTGTAGGCAAAGGCCATGAGCCGGCCCCGGTCGCCCCTTGCCAGGTTGTAGATAAACAGCCCCAGGGGATTGAAGAGCGTGAGGAACGCGGCGTTGAAGAACACGGCCAGCACGAAGGGGCAAACTACGAGAAATACACCCGGCGGCGCAGGCAGAGCGTCGGCCGAGACGGCGCGCAGGAGCGGGTCGGGGAAGAATGGCACCAGCACCGCCATCGCCAGGAATGCCTTTGCGTCCGCCCCGCCCGAGAGCAGCTGGGTGCGGTACAGCATGTAGGCTATGAGCATCATGAACGGTATCATCACCAGCTGCAGGTGCCAAAAGCCGCTCCCGCTGCGATCGAAGGCGTCGAGCGGCCCGGTCATCACCTGGGCGCCCAGTACGACGACGGCGGCGATATTAAGGGCCCCGGCGATGAGGTAGCTGTCCCGGCGCCGGACATCGTCGCCCATGACCTCTCCCTCGTACCAGAGGGTGACGAAGAAGACGGCCACGTAGAACGGCGAAAGCAGGAAGAGGGGGCTTTCGCCCCGCGATATGAGCTCGAGTTCCAAGATCGCCAGCCCGGCCGCGAGGAAGACGTACCAGCACCAGTCGCCGACCCGGCGGGTGAGCAGGTCCGAGCGGGCCGCGTACACGAGCACCGCCGCCCCCAGCAGGAACCTTGCCCAATCGAACCCCGAAACGGGCGTCACCACCTGGAACGAAAGACTTTCCGGACAATTAAATATGAGGGAAAATATTTAAAAGCAGACCGTCATTCGTGGGCTACATGCCGCCCAAACCCCGGGATGAGAAAAACGAGGCTTCCGCCGGTCCGCAGGTGCCAAGGTGCCGCACCGGCATCGAGGGCCTCGACAAGATACTCAACGGCGGGATTCCCGTCGGTAACAATGTCCTCCTGACGGGCGCCTGCGGCACCGGCAAGACGACGCTGGGGGCGGAGTTCTTGAGCTTCGGCGCCCAAAACGGCGAGCCCGGCCTGCTCCTGGCGGTCACCGAGCACTCCCAGAAGGTGCTCGAGAACATGAGAAGCTACGAGTTCTTCGACCAGAAGCTCGTCGACGACAACAAGCTCCAGTTCCTCGACACGCAGCCCATGTTCGAAAAGCTTGCGCTCGACAAGGTCGAGTATGCCCATTCCGATGTTCCCTTGCTCATCAACGCCATCCTCGAAACCGTCAAGCAGGCCGGCGCAAAGCGCCTCGTCATCGATTCCATAACGGGCATACTTCTGCATCTTCGGACCCGCGAGCTCATGCGCGACTTCATCTCGAAGCTCTGCCGCAGGCTCTCGGAGGCGGGCTGCACCACGCTCCTGGTCTCGGAGATAGCCCCGGACGAGAAGCGCTACTCCTCGTTCGGCGTCGAGGAGGCGGTAGCGGACGGCATCATCGTACTGGGCAACGTCGAGCAGAGGGGCTACCTCCTGCGCACTCTGCATGTCGTGAAGATGAGGGGGACCCCGCACTCTCGCTCGAGGTACGTCATCGACCTGACCCCGTACGGCATCATCATAGTGCCGCTTCTGCGCAGCACCACGATCAGCCCGGCCTGAGGGATGGAATGCCGAGGATAGACTGGGACCGATACTTCATGAACATCGCCTGCGACGTCGCCCGCCGGAGCACCTGCATACGGAAGGGGCGCCAGATAGGCACCGTCATAGTCAACGACCGGCACGAGATAGTCGCCACCGGCTATAACGGAAATCCGCGGGGCATGAGGCACTGCGAGGACATGGGCTGCGTCCGGGAGGAGCAGGCCATCCCCAGCGGCGAGCGCGCCGAGGTATGCACGGCCGTCCATTCGGAGCAGAACGCACTCATACAGGCGGGGACGCGCTCGCGCGACGGGACGATGTACACCCTGTTCAACCCGTGCAACACCTGCGCCAAGATGATCGCCAACGCCGGCATCCTCAGGGTCGTTTACACGGTGGAATATCCCGAGAAGATGGGCCTGAAGACCCTCCGCGACTGCGGAGTGAAGGTCACCCGGCTTAGGGACTTCAAACGAGAGCTCATCTGAAATCCTGGCACCTATTCTTCCGATATCACCCTGGTGACGGCGAAATACCCGTCGCCCTGCTGGAGCAGCGAGAAGAAGTTTGGGGTGTGCTTCGTGGCCCGCAGCTTGACCATCCTTATCCTTCTTTGGATGTTGATGTCGCCGACGCGCTCCATCTTCATGTGGATGATGCCGTCCGCAAGGTAGTCCTCGCCGTAGGGCGTGAGCACGTCGCCTTTCGAGGTCATCTCGGTGGGAAGGACTGTCGTCACGTTCATGTCCCTGAGCCACTCGAAGAACTCGAAGAGCTCTATGCGCGGCTCCCTGAACGCCGAAAGAAGCTCGAGCACGGTGAGCGAATCGATGACCAGGAGCTCGTAGTTCATGCTCTTTTTCAGGTTCACCGCGTACATCTTGAAGACTTCCATCCAGCTCTTCTTGCCCAGCTTCATCTTCTTGCGAAGGATCGCCAGGTCGAGTATGCTCAGGTTGGCGTCCACCTCGTCGTAGACCATGCCGAGGCTGGCCATCTGGGTGATGACCGACTTGCGTCCCTGCTCCAGCGAGACGTACAGCCCGTTCTTGCCCTGCTTGGCGTTGTGGTGGAGGATGGAGTAGGCCAAAGACGACTTCATGGTGCCGGGTTCGCCCATGATGAGCACCACGGAGCCGGGCAGTATGCCTCCCTCCAGGTGCTCGTCGAAGCCCTTGATGAACGTGGGAATGCGCTCTTCGGCCATATTCTCTCCCCGGGACAATAACGACTTTTTGCTTTAATAACTTATGGCATGGGCACGTCGCGCATGAAGCGTTCGATGGCCTTCCGCATATCGCTTTCGATGCTGTAACGTGCAAGGCGGCGGCCGGGCGAGGTGTTGCCCGCGATCATGGCAGAGAGGTTCTTGACCTCAACGTGCACCAGGCACAGCACAAGTATCTTGCAGACGTGGAGCGCGTGCGATATCTCGTAGCCCACGCCGAGGCTGGGCGCCGAGACCTCGGCCACCAGGGCATCCGCCTTCCCCAGCCATTGCATGTCCCGCCGGTAAATGTAGTCATCACCGACGGCCGGACCTTCCCGCGACGCCAATGTCCGGCCGTCGGCCCCGGCGGTGAGGCTCGCCAGGCCGGGCGCCCATTCCACCGTGGTCGAAAGCTCGCTCAGGGCATCGTGACCCAGCTCCTCGACGATCCGGACCATGGCGTGGAACCGGTCGACGTACCTGCCGCCGGCGCGCATCGGACCGGCGCAGTAGATCTTTAATTTGCGGCCGGCGTCCTTCTTCGTCAGCCGGTCACCCCGAGGTTCCAGAGCTCGTCCCCGATGTAGTGGAGGTTCTTGACCACCTTGCCGGGCGCCTTCGAGGCCAGCGTCGGGCCGTCCACCAGCGCCTTGCCGACCGCCAGGGGCTTTTGGTGCTTGGCGTCCCGGACGAAGACGGTGTCTCCCGCCTGGATGGCCGGGTCCGCCCCGGTTATTCCGGGCCCCATCACGTCGGCGCCGTTGCAGATGAACCGGATGGCGCCCTCGTCGATGGAGACGAAACGCCGGGACGCCGGCCACCTGAGAAGGCCCCGGACCGTGAGGAACGCCTTTCCCTCCAAAACGACGCCGATCACGGCATTTTCGTATATCACGACCTCGAGCTTCTGGGCGTCGGCCATGTCCACCGCCGCGGCCTCGTCGAAGGTCTTCACGCCCAGGGCCGCCTCGATGTCGTCGGCGATCTTCGTAATCTCCTTGCGCCTCAGCCGGTGCCGGTGGCGGAGCTCGAGCATGCCGGCGTCATCGGCAAGCGCGGTAAATAAGCTTCTGCCGGCCGGCGCACGTTTAAGATGGTCCACCCCGATGACCCGGCCGTGCCCAGCACCAAGCACCCCGCACCCTGTTCACTGTGCGCCCGGCCGGCCGTGACATTCATCCGCTACAGCGGCGCCCACCTTTGCCGGCAGCATTTCATCGAGTTCGTCAAGCGCAAGGTCACCCGCGAGGTCCGCCGCCAGGTCCGGCTGCCTGAGACGGCCGTCATCGCCGTGGCCGTGTCCGGCGGCAAGGACAGCGTCGCCGCGCTCCGGATACTGCACGACATCTTCGGGCCGCGCCGAGGCACCCGGCTGGTCGCCATCACCGTGGACGAGGGAATACGCGGTTACCGGCCGCCGTCATTGAGGATAGTCGCCCAGAACTGCAGGCAGATCGGCGTCGAGCACCACGTTGTCTCGTTCAAGGACCATTTCGGCATGACGATGGATTCGACCAAGGCCCGCTGGGGACAAAGCACCCCCTGCACCTATTGCGGCGTGCTCCGGCGCCACAGCATGAACCGCAAGGCCCGGGAGCTGGGCGCGGACGTGCTCGCGACCGGGCTCAACCTCGACGACACGGCCCAGTCCGTTCTGATGAACATCTGCCGGGGCGACGTCGAGAGGCTGGCGCGCCTGGGCCCCCACGAAAAGGTCCAGCAGGGGCTCATCCCGCGCATCCAGCCCCTCCGGCAGGTCACCGACAAGGAGGCATTCCTGTACGCAACCCTCATGGGCTACCCGGTCCACCACTCGGTGTGCCCCTACGCCGGAGGGGCGATGCGCAACCGGTTCAGGGACATCGTGCTGGAGCTGGAGCGCGCCTCTCCCGGCACGCGCTATTGCATACTGAACTCGTACGATGCCATGCGGGAGGCCATCGAGGAGAAATATCCGCCCGCAAAGCTGGCCGGTTGCACAAGCTGCGGAGAGCCGTCGGTAGACGGACTGTGCGAGGCGTGCCGGCTGGTGCAAGCGTTGAAAAAGGGGCAAGGGGCGAGGGGCGAGGGTAACGACGGTCGTCGTCGTCCCTTGACCCGTGCCCCTTGACCCGTGCCCCTCGCATTCTTCGCGCTACTTCGTCAGGTCCTCTACCAGTTTGTCCAGATCATTCGTCGACCCCTTCTTGTCGGCCATTCCGGGCTCGGCCGGCCGTGGCGGGGCGACCTCGGCCGTCATCGGGGGCATCGGGGGCAGCGGCTGGACCTTCGGCGGCTGGGCCATCGGCTCCCAGCGTGTGGCCACCGGCTCCGGGCGCGCCTCCTCCTTGTCCTCGGTCTCCTCGCGGACGGGGCCGTCGGACGGGAACTCGGACCTCGCGGGCGGCACCGGCCGCTCGGGGGCAGCCTCGGGTGAGCTTTCGGGCATCTCCTCCGGCTTGCGGCGCCGGCTGATGGCGACATAGGCCACGATGACCGCGAGGAGGACTATCAGCACGACCCACAGGACCCAGCCGTAGTCCTTGTTCTCGATGTTCACCGTGTAGCTCATCGTCTTCTCGTTGCCCAATGCGTCGACCGCCCGTATCTCGTACACGTGCAGGCCGTTGTCGGAGAGCGAGGTCTTCCAGAGCGTGTAGTAGCAGCCACGCGATTCCCTATAGGTCAGCTCCTTCCACTCGCCGCCGTCGCGGCGGAAAAGGACCTTCCCGAGGGCGGAGCTGTCGGTCACGTTGAACCGGAACTCCAGGATGCCATCCCTCGAACCGCCCGGCAGGAGCTTTGTTATCGCCGGCGCTGTGTTGTCAACGAAGGCGCCCAGCGTCGCCGAGGCGGCGTAGCCGGAGGTGTCCCTGGCGGTGACCGTGAGGGCCACGGAGCGGTCGCCACCCTGCCATCTGGCCGTGTCGAACTCCGCCTCGTAGAGCCCGGTGGACGGGTTGTGGGCCATCTCCTTGGCCGGGGCGCCGGTGGTGGCGTCGGGCGCAACGGACACCGACTGGATGCCCCACAGGTCTGACGCGTAAACTGCGACCTTCAGCACGCCCCGGAGCCGGGGCTCGCTGTTGGGCGCGACCACCGAAAGCGCCGGCGGCGTGGCGTCGTAGCGGAACTCCACCGAGACCTCGGTAAACCTGCCCGGGATGTCGTAGGCCCTAAGGGTGAGCCGGTGGCTTCCGTCAGAAAGGCCCGGGGTGAACGGCAGCGCCGGCGAGGTCCAGGTGCCGCCGTCGATGCTGTACAGGACGTCGGAGAGGAAAGTGTCGGTGGGGTTGGCGTCTATGGATTTCTCGCCGTCCTTGCCGGTGATGAGCATTCCGTTGACGGGATACCTCATCTCCAGCTTGGGGGCCGCGTTATCGACCTGGAAGCTCACGGGTTCCGCGGAGATGGTCTTTCCCAAAAGATCGGTCGCCTCGGCCCAGAAGCTGTGGACCCCCTCGGCCATGCCGCGGGTGTCGATTTCGAGCTCGTAATAGCCGGTCACCGTGTTCAGGGAAAGCGTGCGGTTGGGCTGGCCGGAAATGTGCAAGACGACCGCCTGAAGGCCGCGTTCGTCGAAAGCCCTCACCTGGAAGACCGCCATGCCCGAAAGGTACACATTCGCCGCCGGGGAGATAAGCTGTATGGACGGGGCCGAGTTGTCCACGTTGACCGTGACCTGTCCGGCGGTCCTGTGGCCGATGGTGTCCATCGCGAGGAAATCGATGACGTGGGCGCCCTCCACCAGGCCGCTGGTGGACAGGTTGGCGGTGAAATTTAGGTCCAACAGGGTCATCCACTCGTTGGGGCCGCCGTCCAGGCGCCACTGGACGCCCTCGAGGTACAGGTCCGATGCCATCACGGCGAGGGCGGTGTCGCCGGACACCCGCTCGCCCTCGGAGGGTGAAAGCACGCCCAGTTCGGGCGGATGGTTGTCGACCGAGAAGCCCACGCCGGTTGCGGCCACGGTCTTCCCCGAGGCCTCGGTGGCGTCGACCGAGAGGTGGTGCTCCCCGTCCGCAAGCTGCGCCGTGTCCGTGGGCAGCTCGTAGTACCCGGACAGGCTGCTGAGACCCCCGGGCCGCGCGAGGCCGTCGAGCGTGAAGCCGACATCCGTTATCGGGAGGAACGCGGCGGCCCTCGCCCGGGCGGTCGCCTGGCCCTGGAGCATATCCCCCTCCGAGGGTGTGACCAGGGCCAGGACGGGATTGGCATTGTTGACCAGGATGTCCACGTAGCCCTCGGTGGACCAGCCGGCCAGGTCAGCGACGCGGGCGAAGATGCGGTGGGACCCGTCGGCGATGGCCGTGGTGTCCATCTGGTAGCTCAGGGTCCAGGCCGGGCTCTGCGGCATCCAGGCCCCGCCGTCGATCCTGTACTGCGTGAAGTTGGCGTTGGCGTCGGCGCTCCCGGTCAGGTCCAGCGTTACCGTGCCCGAAACGTACACGCCCGGGGCGGGCGCGACCATGGAGAGGACCGGGGCGGTGTTGTCGACCGTCAGGGTGTAAGGCCCCACTGTGGCCGTGTTGCCCGCCGTGTCGGTCGTGCTGGCGCCGATTATGTATGTCCCGTCCGATATGGCGGCGGTGTCCCAGCCGTATCCGAAGTAGTTTGAGCCCATGGAAAGCATCTGGGCGCTGACCTGGTTGCCGGGGCCACCGGGGCCGGAGATGGTGATGGTGACCTTCATGCTGGCTTCGCCATTGGAGCCGGAGACCAGGAACTGCTGTTTTCCTCTGACAAAGGCGTTGTTGACCATCTGGGTGAAGCTTATCGAGGGCATGAAGTTGTCGAACTGGACCGGCACCGATTTCATATCAGTGCGGCCCTGCCAGTCGATGGCCGTTATTGCGACGGAGTGTTCCCCGTCCGGCCAGCGGGCGGTATTGAGCGTGTAGAGATAGTTGTTCCCCGAAAGGCTCATCTCCGAGACGAATTTCTCGTCAACGCTGACCTGCATGTGGTCGATGCCGGCGCCGACGACGGTGGCGCTGAGCTGGTAGTTGCCACTCAGCTTGGCGCCGGCCGCCGCGGGCGCGCTGACCGTGACCGACGGCTCCTGGTAGTGTATGGTCACATTCCAGGTGTCTATGTAGCCGCCGGGGTTGTTGTTGAACCCAAAATCGCCCTCGTCGCGGACACGCAGGTTCCACTGGCCGGTGCTGAGCTTGCCGTTGAACTTGAAGATGTCGAAGAATGTAGTCGAAATGCTCTGGCCGATAGGAACGAGCCAGGTGGATTCCCACACCAGTTGCTGCTCGGTGCCGTCGGGGTGGCGCACATAGATGTTGAGGTCCGCGATATCGTTGCCATTCTGGTTGGCCCAGACGGTCATTCCAACGTCGACACGCGTTATGGACAGGCCGACATTGACCATTATCGGGCTCATGACCTCCCTGTTCCCGATGCCGTTGCTGTTCCAGTAGGTGTAATCGGTACCGTTCGTGAATGTCTGCGTGAGCGCTTCCGCTGGCGGCGAAAACACCGCAACCGCCAGAAGCACCATCGCGGCGGTCATTCCCAGGGCTAGACCTCTACTCACTACGCGATTCATTATGCATACCTCGCTATAATCAGCATACTGGGCCTATTTATAGATGGTCTGTCGGAAGTTGAGAACCTTATATATTCATGAACGGGAATCTGTATCACGTCATGGCCGGTGCATCCAGGACAACGATCGTCCTTCTATTCGCGTTGCTCCTGTGCGTTCCGCCGGCCATGCCCGCCAGTGCTTACGGGGAGGGCGCCACGCGGGCCGAAGTTCCGGCGGGCTGCTACCTTTCGGAAAAGGCCAACTTCACGCTCATCCATCTCGAGGGCGATCCCACCACCATCGGGCGCAATCACGGTACGCTGCTTGCCGACAAGATAGAGCGCGGCATCGCCGCCTACGCCCACTGCTCGGCGGACTGGTTCGGCCTGACCTGGGCCCAATGCCGGAAGAACGCGGTGTTCTACTGGCCAAATGTGCCGGCCGAGTACCAGATGGAGATCCAGGGAATTGCGGACGGGGCCGCCTCGCAGGGCGTCACGAATCCCGATGGCGCCGCCATCGACTGGATAGACATCCTCGCCTACAACGCGATATGGGACATCTGGTGGCGGCTGAGCCTGCCGGGCAACAAGTTCTGGTGGTTGCCGTTCAAAGGCGAGGGCAACGAGAGGCCGCACCACTGCTCCGGGTTCGTCGCGACAGGCAAGGGCTGGACCCAGGACGGCGGCTTCGTTCTGGCCCAGAGCCTGTGGATGCCCTACTTTTTGCCGCCGGCCCAGGCGGTATGGTGCGACCTTCTGCCGGCGCAGGGCAACCGCATCTTCATGCAGCTAACGGCCGGGCTGGTGTGGTCCGGAACGGAGTACTACGTGAACTCGGCGGGATTGGTCGCCGCCGAGACCACGCTGGGCGTCGGCGCCCACGTGTGGGGCGGGACGCCCGCATTCGTGCGGGTTCGCCGGGCCATCCAGTACGCCTCGACCATCGACGAGTTCAGGGACCAGATGCTCCGGGACACCAACGGCGCCTACTGCTCCGACTACCTGCTGGGCGACGCCAAGACCAACGAGGTCGCCGTGCTGGAGCTGGGCGGACGGACCTGGGCGCTCGCCCGGACGTCGGACGGCTACCTGCCCTCGTGCAACTATCCCTGGGACCCCAAGGTCGCGGAGGAGATGGGCGAACCGCAGGGCGCCGCCCACGGCTGCTGGCCCCGCTACACCCGGATACAGGACCTCTGCGAGCAGAACAAGGGGAACATCACCGTCGAGTTCGGCAAGCTGCTCCTCGGCGACCACTACGATTCGGCCTCGGGCGGCATCAACCGGAGCGGCCGCAGCCTTTGCGGCCACGGGGAGAACACCACCAGCGGCTACCCGCACGGCTCGCAGGACGCCAAGGTGACCAACCAGAGCATGGCGGCCCGGATGCAGGTGTGGGCGCGCTTCGGGCATTCCTGCGGTGAGCCGTACATCGTCGAGGAGCACGCCGCGGCGCACCCCAACCAGATAACGCCCGATCTTTCGGACATGATAGCCGGGCCTTGGGCGACGTTCGGCGCGTTTTACCCTCTCCAGGTCACGGTCATGGACGAAAACGGGGTCAAGGTCAGCAACGCCCGCGTCGTGGCGCAGGACGTTTACGACGGCACGCAGACCATCCTGAACGTTACCGGCGGGATGGCGTTCATCGATTACTTCCCGGCGGGCCGCTACATATTCACAGCGCGAAGCGGCAATTCGGAGGCGCGGGCATTGATATCCATCAGCGGCCCGGACTCGGTGGACATCATTCTGCGCGGGAAGGGCCCGGGGTCCCAGATCACCGGCATTCAAGGAGCGGCCGTCGTCGCCGTGGCGGCGGTGATGGTCGGGGCGATCGCTGCCTGGCGCAGAAGGGCGAAAAAGTCGGGTGTCCGGCAGTGAATTTCAATATTCACGCCAGTGGGTGTGGCACTTGACGCACTCGTATATGCGCGTCTCGGGCTCGTCGGCGGCGCGGGTCTGGCGTATTATCCAGTAGGCCTCGCGATGGCCGCACTTGGGGCACTCCGCATCTCGAGTTGTCGGCAGGACATTGAGCTCCCCGTCGAGGACCACTATCTCCTTCTTGGTCGCCTTGGTCGTGACCGTTTTTTTATCCTGCTTGGTCATGTCGGCTTCGTGGTGGCACCGCGTGCAGCACAGCCGGCCGTCCTTCGGGCGCTGGAGCGCACCGCACTTGGGACAGAACATATCCATCCAATGGAGTTGGGCTATATAGGATTTGGCCAAGGGCACAAACGAAGGGACGTAAGGGACGCGGCGGAAGCCTGGATCCGTTTCACCGATTGCACAGACCCTTACGTCCCATACGTCCCTTGAGCCGACCGCAACGAACGTCCCTTACGTCCCTTTAACCCATAGCACAGCGTCAGTTCACCGGCGGCAGGTCCGCCCCGCAGATGGGGCACTTCACGAAGCGCATCTTCACCTCGTTGCCGCAGGATGGGCAGGCGCGCATCGGGACCTCCCGGCCGCTGTATGCCTTCGGCTTCTGGGGCGGCGCATACCGCGGGTCCTGGTCGGCACCGGCGATGCTGTAGTTCTCCAGCGGGCCGGGCCGCGGCCGGGCGCCACCGGGCGGTTTCCCGCCGTCGGTGACGGGCGGCGCCACGGGCGGTGCGGCCAACGGGGGCGGCGGGGGCGGCGGGAGCTGGCCGGGCTGGACGGGGAATGCAGAGGCGCCGGGCATCGAGGGCTCGGCCCCGGCCTGGAGCTCGGGCGGAGGGGGCGGAGGCAGCGGCAGCTGCTCCGTGGGCGGCACCGGCTTGGCCACCGCTATTTCGGCCGGTGGCTCCTTCGGCGGCTCCCCGGGTATGGGAGCGGCCCGGGCCGGTGCGGCGCGGGAGCGGCCCGCCGGCGGCCAGGCGAGCACCGCAAGAAGCATGCCGAGCACGACGACGAAGCCAAGCGTCAGTAGCACCATGGGCCAGTCCAGCTGGAGCGGCTCCGACCGCGCCGGCGCGGACCTGAGCGTGACGGTCACGGGCACCGTCTGGTACTGCGGCGAGCCCGCCTGCCCGTCAAAGCCCAGAAGCACCGGCTGGCGGTAGAGCCTCCCGCCAGGCGTTCCGGCGTCGGAGAGCATGTTGAACGCCACCGACAGCTCGTCCCCCGGCCCGAGGTCGCCCACGTACTTCAGGGCCACCTCGGCCGAAAAGGGGGTCTGCGAAGGCCAAGTGGTCGGCTGGCCGCCCGGCAGCTGGCCGGCGAGGTCGCCCAGCGCCACCCAGACTCCGCGGGCCGTGTCCCCGCCGACGTTCTTGACGCGCACGGCGAGCGTGAAGGTCTTGCCGGCCTGCGGCGCGGAGGGCGAGAGGGAGGTGCCCGTCACCGTGAGCCGGGCGGGCGCCGGGAGCACCCTGAGCTGGAACGCGCCTGTGAGGTTGAACCTCTCCCCGTTGGACAGGTACTTTCCGGCAAGCTCCACGCCCACAAGGTAGGTCTGGGCGGTGGTGTTGGGGTCAAGGTCCGCGGTGAAGACCGCCCGGACCGACGCCAGTGATTCGACCAGCCCGAGCTCCCGGTATTCCAGCCACTGCGCCGAGCGGTCCGAGGGATTGACCAGCGGGGTGGGCGCTCCGCACCTGAGCCTCGCCGAGACGGCGGTGAGGCGCGCCTCCCCGGTATTGATGATGTCCAGCGTGACCGGAACGCCGCGGGTCGGCCCTCCCAGCGCGATGGCCGTGTCCGTGGTGAAAGACACGGCCGGGCCAAAGGCAGCCACATTCACGGTGAACCTCTGTTCAACGCTGACCGGGGCGTTGCCGTCGGCGTTGGTGGCGTTGAAGCGGAGCGTCACCTGCTGGTGGCCGGGCGATGCCGACCTGTCCAGGTCGGCGACAAAGGCTACCTGCCTGCTCTGGCCCGGCGAGAGGGCCCCCAATCGGACAGGCTCGAGGGAGCGGGCATCGGGAGAGGCCGGGTTCCGCAGGATGGTCCCGCTGCCGGCCAAGAGGGTGGCCGAAGCGTCGCGGAACTCCACCCTCTCCTCGTTGAGTATCTCGAGCTGCAGGAGCACATTTTCGGATTCGCCCCCGGGGTTGATGGCCGGCTGGGCGAGGAGGGGCCCGGCGACGGAGATCCTCGTGCCGGCGTCCCTCACCGTTATCTCGACCTGGGGCAGAAGACCGCGCAGCCGCAGGAACATCGCGTCCGACATGGCGTACAGGCCCGAGGACGAGCCCGCGTCGGCCGCCTTTTCGAAGTAGCCGGAGTACCTGACCGGCAGGCGGTGGATGCCGGCGGGCAATGAGGAGAAGACGGCCAGCGGGAAGACAGCGCTGTACACCCCGCCCCTCCTGAGCGAGGGGATGGTCTGCTCCAGGGGCACCGTCACCCGGTTGCCGTCGCCGTCGTAGTAGTAGGCGCCGCCGGTGAAGTAGTTGGACACGTCCACGGAGACCTTCACCCTCACCAGATCGGCATTCCCCTCGTTGCGCAGGGAGACCGTGAGGTTCTGGACGGGCGTGCCCCGGTTGATGGTCGAGGGTGATGCCCCGGTCGCATTCAAAAGCGGCGTGTATTCGACCGTGAAAACGAGGGGCAGGCCCTCCTCTCCGGCCGATACGGAGACGGCTGAGCCGTTCCAGTTCTTCTCCCGGATGTACTGCAGGGTCAGCGTTATACCGGCATTGGAAGCGTTGTAGATGCCCGGGTCGGCCACCGGCACGTCCACCCGGAAGTAGAGCGTGGCGGTCCCGGAGAGCCGGCCCAGCGTAGTGGTGAGGGCGGTCCCCGTCGGGGCCGCAAGCTGCAGGGCGCCGGCGACCGGCACCGAGAGGCTGGCCACGACCTGGTCCAGCGGGCCCGAGAGCGTGGTCAACGGGATGCCCACCAGCTGGAAGCCCGCGCCGGCGTAGAGCGGCATTGGCTCCAGTTCGTCGGTCAGGGGCACCGGCGTGCCCACCGCGACGTTGGAGACTATCTCGAACTGGACATTATCCTCGGCCTCGTTGAATGCAGTGAGGTCGCCCTCGGTCTGCGAGTTCATCATGCTGTAGCCGATTCCCAGGGTCACGTTGTATTTCCCCGGCTGGGCGCCGATGCCCTTCACGTCGAACCGCAGCCCGGCGACCACGAGGGTACTGTTGGGCTCGCCCGCCCGCCCGAGCTGGAAGCCGTTGCCGCCATTGTCCTGGCGGGCCACGGTCCAGGTCACCGGCGAGGCCGGCGGGGCCAGGTTCTTTCCCGTTTGGTCTTTGACGCCGTAAACATCCACCGTGACGCAGTACATGCGCTCGTCGCCGTTGGCGGCGTCGGCGTCGCCCGGCCGCTCGTTTCGGATGGTGATCGAAAGGCTCACGGACTGGTCTCCGACATGCAGCGGCTCAACGGAAAAGGCAGATGCGGTGACCACGGCCCAATCGTCGCCCAGCTCGTTGGCCGCGCGGGGCTCCACGGCAAATGCGGGGAGCATAGTGCACGACATGAGCGCGGCCAGAATCACAGCGGCTGGTATTTCACTCCTCATTCTTTGACCACCGTCGATTCAATAATTTATACTAGTAAATATACCTTTATTCTCAAATCCTAGGACTCGTCGTCGGCGGCAGGAGGCGTCCGGACGCCCTCCCTGACATGGACTGCCATGCCCCGGCGGAAGGCCCGCATCTCCTCGCGGACCATCAGGGCGCGACCGCAGGCGACGAGCCGGTCCCGCTCGTCCACCACGACCACCTCGTCCTGGGGGCGGAGGTCCGGGTCGCAATCCTTCACGAACCGGGTGAAGACGTTGCGGCCCTGACCGGCGAACTCGGCGGAGTCTGCGTCGACCACCACCCGCAGGCCCGGAGGGGGGACCGCCGGCAGGACCCTCCTGGCGCCGGCGAGCTTGAGCGTGAGACGGCCGTCGCGGGCGCGCAGGGAAAGCACGTGCTCCCCTCCGACCAGCACGTTGCGCACCCGTCCGGTGTTGGGGGAAAGTACCAGCTCCACCCTTCCGTCGAGGAGGGCTCCGGCGGCCGCCCGCCCGAACTGCACCTCGGCCGTGGCCCGGACGCGGAGCATCTCCCAGTCGGGCACCGGCACCCCGCGCGCCGGCGCCATCATCCCGAGGGCCTCGAACGAGGCGTCCCCCTCCCAGACGATCGAAAAGGGCGACCTGAGATTGTGCGAGAACTCCTTCATGCCATCGGCGATCCGGGCCGATGAAGCGTGGTCGAGCCGGTCTGGCACGAGCGACTGGGCCACCGGGTACATCCCGTCCAGCTCCAGCGGCACCGGCCCGAAGAAGGAGGATACGACGAAGCGGGCGTCCCATCTTTCCTGCACCTTTGCGACCAGGTCCCGGTAGTGTCGCGAGTAGGGCTTGGGCGCCTCCGGCAGGCAGACCATGACGTCGCATTCGGGCATCGTGTAGCGCTCCAGCAGGCGTCTGGTCCAGCGCAACACCTCCGGGCGAACCGAGGATTCGGGGCCCTTGTAGAAGAACGCGCCCGGGCGGGAAGCGGGGGCGAACCTTTCGAGGAAACCGGCGTATTCGCCGATTCTTTGGAGCGCCGAGAGCATCGCCGGGTGGCCGCGGCAACGCTCCTCGACCAGCTCCCAGAGGTTCCCCTCGGAGATGGCCTGGCGCACGTTGCGGAGCTCGGCGAACGAGACATGGAGATTGTGCTCCGCCAGAAGGCGCGTGCGCTCCGCCTCCGGGAGCCTTCGCAGCCCGTCGGGGGTCCGGAACGAGCAGACCGGGCAGCTGCAGGGAAGGTGAGAAAGGTCGTCGAGGTGGCGCGTGCCGGAGGTGAACATCATCCGGCCGTCGTTGGCGTACTTGGCGTACGAGGAAGAATCGAACATGTCGGCGCCCATGAGGGCGGCCAGGGAAAACATCATCGGGTGGCCGGCGCCGAACAGATGCACCGGCCGGGCCGGGTGGAGGCCCTTCCGGGCCGCGATGACGACGTCGACCAGGTCGGAGAAACGGTAGTTCTCCATGAGCGGGACTATTCCTCCGATGGCCTGGACCGCGCATTCCAGGCCGGCCGTGTCCCGGGCGGAGCGCTCGCGCAGGTATGGGAAGACGCCGCCCTGGACGGCGAGCACGAGGCCCGGGGCCTCCTTTCGGCCCTTTCCCTCCCCGGCGTCCTGTCCGCCGTTTTGGTAGAAGAGGCGGGACGCCTCTTGCGCCCTCCCGGTGTTCTCAAGCAGTTGCCTGGCTGCCTCAGACTCCGTCGTCCCGGGCGTCGAGAAGATGTCCAGCATGGTGCAGAGGTCGGAGCCTATGCGCCTTTGGAAGTCGAGTATCTCCGGCTGGGAGACCTCCACCTCGCCGTACATGTAGCTCTGGAACGTGCCCGAGTCGGTCATGACGGGGCCGTCCCAGCCGATGAGCTTTCCCAGACCTTCACGAATGGCTTTCTCCCGGAACTCTTCGCGACCGCGGATGATGTACGAATTGGTGATGACCATCTCGGCGCCGAAGAGGCGTTTCATGTCGGCCGGCGGGATGGTCTGGATGCCCGGGTGGATGACCGGAAGAAGGGCCGGCGTGGTGACGGTGCCGTGGGGCGTGTGCAGGCGGCCCAGCCGGGCCAGCCCGTCGCGGCCGGTCATCTCGAAGCTGACCATGCCCCTTCAGCGCCCCCTGCGCAGTTTCTCGTGGCAGAAATCCCACAATATGGCCGGGTCGCCCCGGACCTCGGAGCGTATCCAGGCCCGCAGCGGCTCGGAGATGGCATCCTTGAGCTGGCGCGCCCCGAACTTGTCGGCCGGCACGTTGTATATAGTGTAGCTGTTCACCGCGGTGGCCACTTCAGTGCGGTCGAACTGCCGGCCCTCCTCCAGCACGAAGCTCACGCGGACGAAGTTCTTCCCCGCCACCCGGCAGAGCTCCCCCTTGAGCATGTGGCGGTACGGGAACGCCGCCTCCTCCAGCAGGACCTCCCGTATGCGAGTGAAGTTGAAGCTCTCGCGGAAGCGGTAATCCTTCCCGCCCTCGTAGATGACGAAGTCCCACTGCCAGGGGCTCATGCGCAGCTCCCGACCGAGGTCAACAGCGAAGCGGATCCAGATGTTGAAGAACACGTCCAGAAGCTCCCGGGCGATGTGAGCGTGCTCCCGGGGCCCGAGCTCTCCGGGCAGGGCCGATGTTTCCTCGGACGCGATGCGCGCCAGCTCGTCGTCCAGCGTGCGGACCCCTGTGGTTTTCGAGGGCCGCCCGGGCCGCTTCGCCTGCGGGGGCGCTCCATCGCTATCGATCGCGGCCGTCCCCGTGCGGGCGCGCCTGCCCCGCCCGCCAGTGGCCGGGGCGCCGGCCATTTCCGCGCTCTGATCTTTTTTTCGCCTCATCCCGTCACGCCAGTAAATGGGGCGACGATATTAATAAACCTATGAGCCGCCCGGGACAACAATTAATTAATGGGCGGTTGGTTCTTGGGCCGATGAACTGCTCCGCGGTGGTGCTCGCCGGAGGCCGCAGCCGGCGAATGGGAAGCTGCAAGGCGCTGGAGCCCTTCAGGGGCCGGCCGCTGGTGCACTGGACCGTGGAGGCCATGCATGGCCTGACCGGTGACGTGGTGGTGTCGGTCTCCAAAGGCTGGGGGCGCCAAATCGGGGCCGCGCTTTTCGGGAATGCGCGCATCGTCGAGGACCTGCATCCCCGCCTGGGTCCGGTGGGCGGGCTGGAGGCCGGATTCCGGGCTGCCTCCCGTGAATGGGTGGCGGTGGCGCCCTGCGATTCCCCTCTTCCCGAGCCGGGGCTCTACCGGCTCCTGATGGCCGAGGCCGAGGGCTTCGACGGAGCGGTGCCCTTCCTCGACGGGTTCCCGGAACCGCTGCACGGCGTCTACCGCCGGCGACCGATGCTCCGGTCGCTCGAGCGCGTGATATCCGAGGGCGGCGGCAGCGTCCGGGACGCCCTTCGGCTTTTGAAATTCGCAAGGGTGGGCCCGCGCAAGCTGGCACGGGCCGACCCGCGCAGAATCACTTTCTGGAACCTGAGCACCCGCAGGGCCCTCCGGCTCGCCGAGAAAGGGCTTGCAGAACGAGTGCCGGCGCGCCCGGACGGACCGCTCAGGAAAGCAGTTTGACTATCCGGTCCTTCAATTCGCCGATGGCCTTGACGGAGCGTGACGCCCCGGGATGGTCAGCCGGCGAGATGCCGCCGAGGTCCGCTTCGACGAGCCCCTCGTCCATTGGTATCTGGCCCAGTACCTCGATGCCCTCGAGCTCCCGGGCGACGAGCACGGCCTGCGACGGGTCCCGGACCTTGTTGATGACCACGCCCACCCGCTTTATGCCCAGGTCCCGGGACATCGCCGAGATCTGGCGGGCCACGCCGGTCGAGCGGAGCCCCGGCTCGACCACCATTATCAGAAGGTCCATGCCCTGCGCGGTGCCCCGGCCGAGGTGCTCCAGCCCGGCCTCCATGTCCAGGATTATGACCTCCTGCTTCTTCAAGACCAGGTGCTTGAGCAGCGCTTTCAGCAGGGCGCTCTCGGGGCAGAAGCAGCCCTGGCCCGCCGACTTGATGGTGCCCAGCACGAGCAGGTGGACGCCGTCCTTGCCCGGGACGCCGAATTTTTCGGCGATGTCCTCGACCTTCGGGTTGAGCCGAAACATCTGGCCGTAGCTTTGGCCCGGCTTCACGCCGGTCCGCTCCTCGATGAGGTCGGACATCTCGCAGAGCGGCACTATCTTTTCTGACTGTTCCCGTGAGAGGCCCAGCGCGGACGCAGTGTTCGGCGCCGGGTCGGCGTCGACGAGAAGGACCTTCCGGCCCTCCCTGCCAAAGAGGCGCGCCAGCACCGCGGCGACGGTGGTCTTTCCCACCCCGCCCTTGCCGGAGATTGCAATCTTCAAGTTTTTCCCGTCCTTTCCAACGAACCCCCCGGACTGAAGTCCGGGGCTCCTACGCTTTCCTATGGTGAAATACCCCGGACTCAAGTCCGGGGTTTCTAGCTTTTAATGTCGCCGATCCTTGCGCCCTTTCACCCTTCGTCTATTCGACCGCTTCGAAGAGTATTTCATGCCCCATGAGGTTGATGTCCTTGAGCACGGCCTTCTTCAGTTCCTTGGAGTCGCCCAATATATCGCGGCAGACGAAGGAGCCCTTCCTTATTTCGATTCGGGCAACGTCCTTCATGAACTCCTCCTTCTTTTTTCCCTTCACCAAGTACACCGTGGATTCACACATAGCAGGCCTCCTCGTCTTGCTTGGACTCCCCGGGCACCGGGGAACGCCACAGGAAAATGGGGAAAGGGCCTCAGTTGAGGCCCGTGATGTACCCGTTGTCGTCGATGTCGATTCGTTCCGCCGCCGGGTTGGAAGGAAGCCCCGGGATGGTCATCATCTCGCCCGTGATGGGGATGATGAAGCCTGCGCCCGCCGACAGCCGCACCTCGCGCACCGTGAGCGTCCAGCCTTTGGGCGCGCCCTTGAGGTCCGGCACGTCCGTGATGGAAAGCTGGGTCTTGGCCATGCAGATGGGGAGTTTGTCGTTCCCGGCCGCCTGGATGGACTTCATGTCCGCTTCGGCAGTGCCCACGTATGCGACGTCCTTGGCGCCGTAGATCTCGGTGGCGATGATCTTTATCTTCTCCTTGATGGGCAGCTTCTCGTCGTAGAGCAATTTGAACTTGCTGGGCTTCTTCTCGATCGTTTCGATCACGGCCTTGGCAAGCTCGACCCCGCCCTTGCCGCCGTCCATGAAGACCGACGAGAACGCGGCCATGGCCCCCACCTTGTCGCAGTGGACCTTGACCTGCTTCATCTCCTCGTCGGAGTCGGACGGGAAGCGGTTGATGGCCACGACCACCGGAACGCCGAACTTGAGCATGTTCTCGATGTGCTTGTCGAGGTTGACAAAGCCCTTCTCCAGCGCCTCGTGGTTCGGCTTCTCGATGAGCTCCTTGGCGAGCCCGCCGTGCATCTTGAGGGCGCGGATGGAGGCCACGAGCACCACGCAGTCCGGCTTCAGGCCGGAGAGCCGGCAGACTATGTCGAAGGCCTTCTCCATGCCCAGATCGGCGGCAAACCCCGCCTCGGTGACGACGTAGTCGGCCATCTTGAGCGCCATCCGGGTGGCGATGATGCTGTTGTTCCCGTGGGCGATGTTGGCGAACGGGAAGCCGTGCACGAGCGTCGGCTGGCCCTCGAATGTCTGGACCAAATTGGGCTTGATGGCGTCCTTGAGCAGAAGCGCCATGGCGCCCACGCACTTCAGCTGGCCGGCGGTGACCGGCTTTCCGTCGTAAGTGTAGGCAACCACCATCCGGGCCAGCCTCTCCTTCAGGTCCTTGAGGTTCTCGGAGAGCGCCAGAATCGCGCTTATCTCGGAGGCCACGGTGATGTCGAAGCCGCTCTCGTGCGGGACGCCGCCGGTGGACCTTCCGCCCAGGCCGACGATTATCTTGCGAAGCTCCCGGGCGTTCATGTCCATGACCTTGCGCCACACGATGCGGGTGGGGTCTATCTGGAGCTCGTTCTTCTTCGTGACGTGGTTTTCGACCATCGCGCTCAGCAGGTTGTGTGCGACGCCGACCGCGTGGATGTCCCCCGTGAAGTGCAGATCGATGTCCCACATTGGATAGAGTTGCGAGTAACCGCCGCCGGTTGCGCCGCCCTTGATGCCGAAGACGGGACCCAGTGAGGGTTCCCGCAGGGCGCCCATGACCTTCTTGTTGAGCTTGCCGAATGCCTGGATGAGGCCGACCGAGGTTACGGTCTTTCCCTCGCCGGCGGGCGTGGCGGTGATGGCCGTGGTCCAGACGAGCTTGCCGTTGGGCCTGTCCTTTATCTTCTCCCAGTACGCCAGGTTGATCTTGGCGATGTGCTTGCCATAGGGCTCCAGGTACTCGTCCGGGATGCCGGCGGCCTTGGCAATCTCGGTTATCGGCTTGACCTTCGCTTGCTGGGCTATCTCAATGTCCTTCATCATGTTCCACACCTCACATTTACCACAGACCGGCCCCTTCAACCGGATGGTTTAATCCAAAACATACTCGCTGTACTTAAGTATTGCCGTCGGCCGGCCATCGGGGAGGTGTTATTTGCCGCCCTTTCCGGCCGCCGCGGCCGCGGCGCCCTTGCCCTTGAGCTTCTTCACGAGCTCGACGCCGACGCATTTTTCGGCGTACTGGCACCACTCTATGCAGGTCTCCAGGTCGTTGTATACGGTGAACCCGCACTTGATGCATTTGACCTTGACGTCGGTCGAGAACACCTCGACCTCTCCGCCGCACTGCGGGCACTTCTTTATCTTCAGCTCGGGCGTCTTGAGCGACGATGAGCCGGGGCAGCCAACGCTGAACATGCAAAAGATATTTAGTACGGGTTTGATATAAATATCTTGGTACCAATTACGCACAAGGGTTGACATGGAACCGACGCTCTTTTCGGAGAGGACGGGGTCGAGCGACGGGACGGCGCTGGAGCTGGCCTGGAAAAGGCTTCTGGAGAAGGAGCCTGCCCAGGCCTGCGCCGGCTCGCTGGCCTCGTACGACGGGAACGCCCGGCAGTACACCCTCGAGGTCCTGGGCAAACCCTGCCTCGTGGCGCTGGAGGCCCGCAAGGTCTTCGGCCCGGACGGGAAGGATGCACCCCCTCCGCTGCCCATCCTTGTACTTCACTATCTTGCGGCCACCGCCCCGCTGCCCCTTTCGGGCGAGCTGATATCGTTCAGGGAGCTCGAAGGCGGAGAGCTCTACTATGCCGCCTACGAGGGACGGGCCATCCGGCCCATCCGGGAGAAATTCGGCCCGGACCCGTCCCTCCTTCTCAAAGCTGGAGAGGTGCTGGGCGCCACGCCCTTTCGATTGGGCCACGCCTCCATCGAGGCAATTCTGTTCCCGAGGATTCCCATCTACGTAGTGGTCTGGGCCGGGGACGACGAGGTGCCCTCGTCGGCCAACATACTCTACGATTCAACCATACGCCATCAGATGCACACCGAGGACGTGGCGGTGGCGGCGAGCCTCGTGGCGTCGAGGCTTAGAAAAGCTGTGTGATGACTGCGGGTGAACCGGTAAGCTGGAGAACCGGTGAGCCGGGGGGTGAGCCGGGGAACCGGCCAACCGGGGAACCGGTGAACTGGAACCCGGCTCAAGAGGTTTCCCTCCGGCTTACCGGTTCGCCAGCTCACCGGCTTTCCCCCCCGGCTCCGTAGAGGACCTCCGGTCCTCTCGGCCGAAACGACCCGTGGGTCGTTTGCGGTGCCGGCTCACCGGTTCCCCGGCTCTCCCGTCCCTTCTTCACGCTTTCTCCACTTTCACCGCGCACACCTTCGCCTCGGGTATCTTGGCCACGGGGTCCACGAACGGGCTCGTGATCAGGTTGGTGCGCGTCTCGGCAAAGTGGAAGGTCATGAACACCACGCCCGGTGGCGACCGTTCCGTCACGCTGGCAGTCGCCGTGACTTTGCCCCGGCGGGAACTTACCTGGACCGCTTCGCCGTCTGCGATTCCGAGCTTTCCGGCGTCCTCGGGATTGATCTCCAAAAGCTCCTTGCCGTGAAGTGCGTTGAGCCCGGCCACCTTGCGCGTCATGGTCCCGGTGTGGAAGTGGAATATGCCGCGGCCCGTGGTGAGCAGTAGCGGGTATTCGTCGTCCGGAAGCTCCTTCGACGGGATGTACTTCAGGGGCACGAACTTGCCCTTCCCGTTCGGCGTGTTGAATTTCACCGTATGCAGGATGGGCGTCCCCGGGTGGTCCTTCGAGGGGCAGGGCCACTGAAGGCCCGCCGGGCCTTCCAGGCGGTCATAGCTTATTCCACCATATGACCCAACGAGCGAGGCCGCCTCGGCCATTATCGCAGAGGGGTCCGGGAAATCAAAGCCCTTTGCGCCCATCGCTTTCGCAAGCTGGCAGGCGATGAGCCAGTCAGGCCTTCCCAGCGGCTCAATGGCCCGGCGGACCCGCTGGACCCGCCGCTCGGTGTTCGTGAACGTGCCGTCCTTCTCGGCAAAGCTGGTCGCCGGGAGCACGACGTCGGCCAACATCGCCGTCTCCGTCAGGAAAAGGTCCTGCACCACCAGGAAATCGAGCGCCCCGATGGCCTTCTCGACGTGGTGCGCGTCGGGGTCGCTGATGACCGGGTTCTCCCCGACAAGATACAATGCCTTGACGGTGCCCTTGATGGCGCCTTCGAATATCTCGGTCAGGGTCAGGCCCGGTTTCGATGGCAGCGAAACGCCCCAGGCAGCTTCGAATTTTTTGCGTGATTCTTCGTTGTCCACTCTCTGGTATCCAGGGAAAACATTGGGCAGCCCGCCCATGTCGCAGGAGCCCTGCACGTTGTTCTGGCCCCGAAGCGGGTTAACGCCGGCGCCCGGTTTTCCCAGGTTCCCGGTCAGCATCGCCAGGTTTCCGCAGGCCAGCACGTTGTCGGTGCCGTGGGAGTGCTGGGTGATGCCCATCGAGTAGAGCAGGGCTGCAGGCTTCGTCGTGGCGTACAAACGGGCGGCGCGGGCAAGCTCTTCCCTTGGCACGCCGGTTATCTTCTCGACGGTGCCGGGGTCGAATGCCGCAAGCGATTCCCTGTAAGATTCGAAGTTCTCGCACCTTTGCTGGATGAACTCCTTGTCCTCCAGGCCCTCGTCGACTATGATGCGCGCCATGCCGGAAAGCAGGGCGACGTCCGTTCCCGGCCGATGACGTATGAACAACTCCGAAATACGGCAAAGCTCTATCTCGCGCGGGTTGGCGACTATGAGCTTGGCGCCGTTGCGGACGGCCTTGCGCACCCTAAGTCCTATGATCGGATGGGCCGAGGTGGTGTTCGTGCCTATCGCCAGGAAGCATTTGGATTCGAGCAGGTCCTCGACGGAATTGGTCATCGCGCCCGAGCCGAAGCTTTGCACCAGGCCGGTGACGCTGGGTGCGTGGCAGAGCCGGGCGCAGTGGTCTATGTTGTTGGTGCCCATCACGACGCGCCCGAACTTCTGGAGGACGTAGTTGTCCTCGTTGGTGCACTTGGCCGAGCAGAGCATCGCAAACGAATCTCCGCTGTGCTCGCCGAGCTTTTTGGCAACGAGGGCCATAGCTTCGTCCCAGGTGGCCTCGACTAGCTTCCCGTCCTTGCGGACGAGCGGCTTCGTCAGCCGGGACGGGTGGTTCACGAACCCGTTGCCGAAGCGGCCCTTGGCGCAGAGCTCGCCGTGGTTGACCGGGCTTCCCCGAAAGCCCCGGGCCCCGACGACCTCGTTGCCCCTCATCCCGAGGAAGAACGTGCACCCCGTGCCGCAGTATGGGCACGTGGTCCGCACCTCGCGGGACGGGTCGCGGGCGCCCTTCGGGATCAACGCCCCAACCGGGCAGCGCACGAGGCACTCGCCGCAGGATTCGCAGTTTGATTCAGCGAGCGGCCGGTCGTGGAATGTGGCGATAGTCGTCCTAAAGCCCCTGAAACCATAATCTATCGCGGCCGCGCCCTGTATCTCGTCGCAGGTCCGGACGCAGATTCCGCAGGTGATGCACTTGTTCATGTCACGGTCGAAGAACGGGTTGGAGGTGTCGAGGGCGATGTTGCGGCTTCCCGGCCGAAGGGGCGCCAGGTCCTCCTTGCTCACTCCGATGTGGGCGGCCACTTTCTGAAGCTCGCATTTGGATTCCTTGGAGCAGGTGGTGCACTCCGACGGGTGGTTGGCCAACAGAAGCTTCATCGCCACCTTGCGCACGCGCACGGCCGCCGACGTCTCGGTGAGCACTGTCATTCCCGGCTGGACCGGCGTGTAGCAGGCAAGCACCAGCCGCCCGTTGACATCGACCATGCACAGCCGGCAGGCCCCGAACGGTTCCAGGTCCGGGTGGTGGCAAAGATGCGGGATGTAGATGCCGCCGGTCTGCGCCGCTTCCAGTATTGTCGAGCCTTCACGCGCCTTGACCTCGGCGCCGTCTATTTTGATGCTCACGGTGTTCACGGGCCCACCCCCTTTATTCCGGGGGAGCTGCGCGCAACGGCCGCCCACTTCTTGGGGCAGACGTCAAAGCAGGAGCCGCACTTGATGCAAAGGGCGGGGTCGATGACGTGGGGCTTTTTCTTCTCGCCAGAGATCGCGCCCGTGGCGCAGGCCTTCTTGCAAAGCCCGCAGGCGGCGCACTTTGCGGGGTCGATACTGTACTCCAGCAGGGCCTTGCAGGCCAGCGCCGGGCACCGCTTCTGGTGGATGTGCGCCTCGTATTCATCCCTGAAGTAGCGGATGGTGGAAAGCACCGGGTTGGGGGCGGTCTGGCCCAGCCCGCAAAGCGAGCCCGCCTTGACGCCCTCTCCGAGCTCTTCCAGGAGCTCGATGTCGCCCGGCCGGCCCTTGCCCTCGGTCATGTCGGTCAGGATGTCCAGCATCTGCTTGGTTCCGAGGCGGCAGGGGACACATTTGCCGCACGATTCCTGCGTGGTGAAGTTGATGAAATATCTGGCGATGTCGACCATGCAGCTGCGCTCGTCCATCACCACCATGCCGCCCGAGCCCATGATGGTCCCGGCGGCGTTGAGGGAATCATAGTCGACGGGAGTGTCCAGCAGGCTGGCCGGGATGCACCCGCCCGACGGCCCTCCGGTCTGGACCGCCTTGAACTTGTGGCCCCCGAGCAGGCCTCCGCCTATGGTGAAGATGGTCTCGCGCAGGGTGATCCCCAGCGGGACCTCCACAAGCCCGCAATTGGCCATCATGCCGGTGAGGGCGAACACCACCGTGCCCTTGCTCTTGGCGGTTCCGATGGACGAGAACCACCCGGCGCCGCGGTCTATGATGACCGGGACGGTGGCCAGCGACTTTACGTTGTTGATTATGGTGGGCTTGCCCCAGAGCCCCGACTGGGCCGGGAAGGGCGGGCGCGGGCGGGGCATTCCCCGGCGACCCTCGATGGACATCATGAGCGCGGTCTCCTCGCCGCACACGAACGCTCCGGCGCCCTCTTTGACGTGGAGCTCCAGATTTGTCCCGGAGCCCAGGATGTTCTTGCCCAGAAACCCCCTGGCGGTGGCCTGCTCGATGGCGATCCGGACCCGGCTCACAGCGAGCGGGTATTCGGCGCGGACGTAGATGTAGCCCTCGGTGGCGCCTATCGCGTAGGCGGCGATGACCATGCCCTCGATGACCGAGTGCGGGTCAGCTTCCAGTACGGAGCGGTCCATGAACGCCCCCGGGTCGCCCTCGTCGGCGTTGCAGATGAGGTACTTCTGGCTGCCCGGCGCCTGCCGGCAGAAATCCCATTTCTGGCCGGTCGGGAACCCGGCGCCGCCCCGGCCGCGCAGCCCCGCCTTCTTGACCTCGTCGATGACCTGCTGGGGTTTCATCTCCAAAAGCGCCTTGCTAATCGACCGGTAGCCTCCGGATTCGATGTAGTCCTCGATCCTTTCGGGATTGATGTGGCCGCAGTTGCGGAGCACGACCCTCTGCTGCTTTTCGTAGAACGTGATGTCGCGGTAGCGCGGCACTGCGTTGCCGCTGACCGGGTCGATGTAGAACAGCCGGGCGACCGGCTTTCCGTCCACGAGGTGCGATTGGACTATCTCGGCCGCGTCCTCGGGCTTCACCTCTGAATAGAATATCCCTTCGGGCTCGACGATGACGATGGGCCCCCGCTGGCAGAAGCCGTGGCAGCCGGTGAGCTTGACGCTGGCGCGGCCGGCCAGGCCGTGGGCCGCTATCTCCTTTTCAAGCACCTCGTGTATCTGGGTGGATTTCGACGAGACGCAGCCCGTCCCCTGGCAAACGTGCAGTGCGACGCGGTCGTGAGAGGCCATCTCAATCGCCTCCCTTTTCTTCCTTTTTGACGAAGAGCTCCCCCACCTTCTTCTGCGTCAGCCGGCCGTGGGTATCCTTGTTTATCATGAGCGTCGGGGCGAGGGCGCAGGCGCCGATGCAGGCGACCGTGTCCAGCGAATATTCCATGTCCGGTGTTGTGCCCCCCGGCCTGATGCTCAGGTGCTTCTCAACTTCCTCGAGTATCTTGGCCCCGCCGCGGACGTGGCAGGCGGTCCCCTGGCAGACCATCACCCTGCGCCGGCCCGCCGGGATGAACCTAAACTGCGCATAAAACGAGGCGGCGCCGAACACCCGGCTTTCGGGGACCTTGATAAAGCGCGCAATGCGAAGCATGGCCCGGTCGGGAAGGTAGCCCAGTTTGGCCTGCACTTCCTGCAAAAGCAAGATGAGCTCGCCCCGCTGGCCTTTGTGCGCCGAAAGGACCTCTTCCACGCCCCGGTCGATACGTTCCCGCTCGTCCAGAATCATTCCCCCCGACTACGTTCGCCCTCGGTCAGCCCGAACGTTATCTCTCCGAATGCTTATTATATCTTAAGGTTTTTGGGTTGTCCGTGACGAAGACACTGGGCGTCGCCGGCAAGGGCGGAGTGGGCAAGAGCACGTTCTCCGCGCTGTTGGTGCACCTGCTCGCATCGCGCAAGAAACTGCTTCTGGCCGTGGATGCCGACCCGAACTCGAACCTTGATGAGAAGCTGGGCATGAAGGCCGGGACCAGCGTCGGGGAGATTCGAGAGGACCTCTCAAAGACCATGGACAGCCTCCCGGCGGGCATCTCGAAGCCGGAGTTCATCACCCTCAAGATCCAGCAGGCCCTGACCGAAGGCGAGGGCTTTGACCTGCTCGTGATGGGACGGCAGGAGGGCCCCGGATGCTACTGCTACGTGAACAACCTGCTTCGGACCATAATCGACAATATTGCGCAGAAGTACAGCCACGTCGTCATCGACAACGAGGCCGGCATGGAGCACCTTTCGAGACGGACCACGCGCAATGTCGATGTCCTTTTCGTTCTTTCGGACCCGACGCGGACCGGGATAACCACGGCCCTCCGAATAAAGAAACTGGCCGAGGAGATGAAGATAGGCGTCGGCAAGTTCGTGCTCGTGGTCAACTGGGCAGGCTCGCTCCCGGAAAGCCTCCAGTCGCTGGCCTCCGAGGGCGGGTTCGCCTCCATCGAGCTCATCCCCGAGGACGAATCGCTCAACCAGATCGCCGAGAAGGGCCTGCCCGTAGCGAGCCTGCCGCCATCCTCGCCGTTTCGGAAGGCGGTCGAGAAACTTGTTTCGACCTACGCCTGAAGGATTTCTTCAGCACGCCCTGAGATAGCTGTCGCAATACAATTTCTGGTTGAGCAGTATCTCCGAGGTCCGCACGGCGTTCATGAGGTCCAGGTCCGACGGGTTCATGATGGCCGAATCCAGCCCGTAGGCCATGAGCATCGTCAGGTAGGTGCGGTTGATGAGGGGCCGTTCCTTGGTCCCGTTGGACACGTTGCTCAGACCTATAGTGGTCTTGGGCGCCGGGTCGCAGAGCGTCTTGAACTGCTTGAGCGACTCGAGCACCTTCATCCCCTGGTCCTGGGCAGCCCCGATGGGGAGCGCCAGCGGGTCGAGGAAGATGCGATCAGGCGTGATGTCGAACTCCATGGCCGTGGTTATCATGCCCAGCGCCAGCTCGCACCGGCTGTTGGCGTCGTTGGGGATGCCCTTTTCATCGAGCGTGAGGCAGATTATCTCCGAATCGTACATCTTCGCCAGCGGAAAGAGCGCCGCCATCTTCTTTGCCTCGGCCGTGGTCGAGTTTATCAGCGCCCGGCCCTTGCAGACCGCCAGCCCGGCCTCGATGACGGACGGCACAGGGGCGTCGATGGAGAGCTGGACCTGCGTGACCTCCTGTATTGTCTGGACCAGCCACTTCATGATGTCCTCGGGATTGTCGACGCCCGGCCCGGTGTTCACGTCCAGCATGTTGGCCCCGCATTTCACCTGGTCCAGGGCCAGGGCCTGTATGAATTTCTTGTCCCGCGCGTCTATGGCCTTGCCCACGGACTTGAACAGGCCGTTCACCCTCTCGCTGATGACTATCATCCTTTTCCCTCCACTATACGATCCATTCCCAGATGATCGTTCTCACTTGACGTAGGCTTTTATGAACGACGGTATCCCCGACGAATCCCGCGGGCCAACCACGACTTCCCAGCCGGTGAGCTCGCCGAGCTTTCCGCTCATGCGGGCGACTATGCCGGGTATGACGATCTTTTTGTGCGAAAGCTTGGCCTTGATGCCCGATTCGTCCATGAGCTTTTGCACCATCTCGGGCGTGAGCTTCCCGGCCGCAAAGGCGGTCATGACCGAGAGGCCCTCGGTGTCCAGCACCATGAGGTAGGCCGGGACCTTGCTTTTTTCGATGTCGCCCTGCACGGTGAAGAACGTCAGCGAGAAATTGGTCGTGAACAGAAGAGGCGAACCATCCGATGGCTTCCCGACCTCGTAGATGCCGGCCTTCACCTGTATCGGCTTTTGGGGGTCGGTGTAGATGTTCTGGCGAAGCGTCATTATGGGGTAGAGCGTCGCCGGGTCCACCTTCTCCAGGATGACCGCGGAGGCGTACTTCATCACGCCCAGAGCCGCCTTCATTGGCGCAATGGCGTCGTCCTTCACGACCATGAGCACCGGGTAGCCCAGCGCCCGAAGGTTCTTCTTGATGGTCAGACGGCGCAGGCCTGTGAGCATTTCCAATGTCTTGCCCATGGGCATCTCGCCGATGTCCAAAACGATGTCCTCGACGCCGGCGCCCTTGACCTTTCCGGCCAGCTCCGAAAGCGCGTCCAATCCGGGGGCCAGGATCGCCAGCGGGCACTTGTGCTCCTTGGCAAGCTTTGCCATCGCCTCCCAGTTGGCCGCCGTCGCGGCGTGGATGAGCGGCCGGTCCTTGCCGGCCACTTTCAGCCCCGCCTCGATGACGGGGGCGCTGTCGGCAATCAGCACGAGCGGCAGGTCCGACTTCGACTTGACGAGCTCGACGGCCCGCGCAAACCTCGCCGGGTCCCCGGCCGCGGATTTCACGGCTATCAGGTCCAGCTTCATCATCAGCCCGACGCGCTCGGTCCTCAAAGCATTCAATTCTGCCGCCTTGGTGGTTATGTCCGCCTCGCTCGACGTGTCCAGCACCATTCCAGAGAGCGCGGTCGGGTGGAAGAACGTCTTGTCGTGCCGGAAGAGCACGACCTCGTCTCCGATTCCAACCTCGTTGGCCCCGGCGCCTATCTTTGTCAGCCGGATGGGCGGTGCGGACGAGGCGGCCAGCGCCGCCTTGCCCTGCTCCGTGACGTACGGGCAGGCCTCGAGCTTGACCTTGAGCGAGGCCAGCTGCATCGCAAAGGCCAGGCACGTGGGCACGCCGCATTCGGTGCAGTTCTTCTTGGGCAGGTGCTTGTATATCTCCAGCGCCGTCAGTCCCATCTCAGGCACCTCCCTTCAGGTCCGTTATTGCGGCTTTGACCATCTTGACCGCCTCCGGGTGCCTCATTATCAGCATGTCGGCCCCGGCGACTATCGAGGCGATGGCTGTGGTGGCCTCCCAGGCCGGGCCCCTGCGGGCGACGTCGCCGCCGGCCTGCAATTCGGCCAGAACGGATTCGCGGGCGTTCCAGGCGATCGAGGTATCGCAGAGTATTGGGTTTTGGAGCATCGTGTCCCCGGCCAGCGCCGCCAGCCGTATCCTTTCTATCACAGAGTAGGAGTAGTCCAGCCCGTAGCCCAGCCCGCCCATGAGCGGGTCCATTATTATGCGCTCGCGCTTGACGCCGAAATCGGTGAGCAGGATGTTGAGCTGCTTTGCCAAATTGATGTCCAGATTGGAGAACGCCACCAGGCTCTGCCCGAAGCCCATCGAGGCCACGGACATCGACTTGTACTTTTCGTTCTCGGCCATCCCTATGGCGCAGTTCTCCTTCTTCAGGACCTCGCCCACGGCCTGCATGACCTGGGTGTCCTTCTCCTCCGCGCCCGAGCCGTACACGATTAGCGGGACGCCCACCGCCTTGAGGACGTCCTCCACGACCTTTGCGGACTCCTCGGGGCTTTTGTTCTCCGCCTCGGGATTGGTGCCCCGAAGCTTCAGGCAGATGAGGTCGGCATGCCATTCCTCGACGCATTTTCGGGCCCAGGCTACCGGGTTTCCCAGGACGGATCCAAAGGCCTTCACGATCTGCTCCGGGAACTCGGGAATGGTATCGTAGACCTCCATCGCCACCGCCGGCGGGTTCGGGAACGCGCCGTCCGCATTGTGGAAGGTGAGGGCGTTCTGACCGCCTATGGTCACCTTGCGGGTCCGGGTGCCGCCCTCCTCTTTGGTAGCTCCCAGCGTTATCTCGGCTATCTTGCCCGTGTACCTTTCGGCCGGATACTGGATAGGCATCTTCTCCTTCCCCCTTTCAATATCACATCATCGGATTCATCGAGAGCGCCGGGTGGTTCACCTTCTGCAGGAACTCCAGGAGCTGCTCGGTGGTCGTGGCGACCGTCTCGTCGGCTATCTTGTTGACGAAGTCCGGGTCGCCTATTTCCTTGCCCCTCTCAACAAGCTTGTCGTGGAGCGCATCCTTCAGCATCTTGGGCATCCACACCAGCCTCTGGAACCCGCCGTCGGCGGAGATGAACTTCTTGCTGGTTATGTACTGCCGCCCGACGCCGAGGAACCCGGGGACCTGGTTCCCTCCGCCCACCTGGCCGGCGAGCGTGGAGAACTTCATTCCGATGGGCGTGTCGCCCGGGTACTCGCGGTTGATGATCAGGATGCCGTTTGCCTCGGGCACCATTGCCAGGATGCACTCGAAGCAGCCGCACGAGGTCATCGGGTCCTCCATGATGCTGTAGGAGTTGAACTTCTCTATCTTTCCCCGCGAGAGCTCCTTCACGCCGGCGTTGATGCCCTCCCACTGGCCCTTCGTCTCGTCCACGGTGATGCCCTTCTTCCAGGGCCGGTTGGGACCGGCCGGGGCTATCTCGAAGCTGGCCTTGGCGTCCAGCCAGTTGATGGCGCCGCAAAGCCCCAGCCGCTCGGGCGAGATGACGCACAGGTGGTTGGGGGCGAACGACTGGCACAGGGTGCACGAGTAGAATGTGTCGACCGCCTCGTCGGTGAGCCCCCGTATCCGGGCGTCGCGGGCGTCGTAGGCCTCCATCGCCGCCGGGGCGCGCCTTTTCAGCTCCGCCTCGTCGGTGGTAATGGTGACCTGCACCCGGTCGACTATGCCGCCGAAGTCGGCGTGGAACTTGGCGTGCAGGACGGTGCCGATGTGCTTGAGCCGAAGGCCCTGCTTGACCGAGTTCTTGCTCAGGCGGATCCAGATGAGGTTGCGCTGGCCGGTGTGCCAGCCGCCCTCGATGAAGTTGGTGAACTGGTGTATCCGCCGTTCCAGCACGCTCTCGAAGTCCTTTTGCATCTTCCGGCCGTAGACATCGACGAAGATGCCCAGCGGGATCGCCTTGCCTTCGGGGAGCTCGTCCACGTCCTTGCCTATCAGGGTGATCTTTCCGTCCTCGACATCCTCGGCGTTGGCCATGCGGACGTACTCGAGCGCCGGGGTGCGCGTTCCGCCCGCCTCGATGAACATGTCCGCCTTGCGGATGCTCTCGCCCTCGAACGACGGCCCGTAGAGCACCGGTATCGGCACCTTCGTCAGCTTGTACTTGATGTCGCGAAGCTCTGTGGCTCTTTGCAGTATCTTCGTGTAGTCCTTCTCCATCACGTAGCGGTCGGGGATCTCCTCGATGTCCTGGTCGGTGATGGTCGGGCTGCCCATGAAAAGAACTCCGAATTCAGCCGCCACCTTGATGTCGTCGAGGGGCCCGAGCTGGACGACGAATACCCGCGGGCGCTTGTGCAGGTACTCGTACAGCGCCTTGCGGTCGCCCCGCTTTATGCCGGCGAAGGCGAGCGCCGCCCGCGTGGCAAACGAGGCGCCATGGATTGCCTGGGTGAACTCTCCGACCGGGAAGAGCATCACATCAAGTCCGAAGTGGTTGCCCTCGTCGAACCGGTAGCCGCCGTCCTGGAGCTGCTGGATGATGTCGAAGGTGACGATTATGAGCATCCCCTTCTCCTGGCACTCCCGGACGAGCTTGACCAGCGCCTTGGGGTCCTTGGCCTTACCGACGAAGACGGCAGCGGCCGGTATCGTGTCGTCCACGAACGCTATGCCCAGCTTGCGCAGAATCGGGTCGCCCACGAATCCCGTGTAGGGGCGCTTGTCTTCGTATGGGTCCGTTCCGTCAAGGTACTTGAGCGCCTCGACGATCTCCGCAGAGTAGAGCACGGCCTCGCCGGCTGCGAACGCATTTTCGTAAGTATATTGCTCGCGGATGCGCCCCCGCACTGCGCCCAGCAGGGCCGGAAGGTCCGAAAGCCTCTTCACTTCCACCCCGCTCCAGGCGTCGATGCAGGGCAGGCCGTAGCCTGTTCCCGGATACGAGACCTCGTGGTCCGAGCCGTACTTGCGTATCGCCCGGTTGAGCAGTATATCAGCGTAACCCGTGGCTATTATTGCGCCATCTATGGCCATCTTGTAGAGCTGCCTTTGGGTCACCTTCTTCTCGGTGCCGGCGACCTGGCCGTAGCCGTCGATGCCCACCGGCTCGGGCCCCAGGCCCATCTTCCAGCGGCGGTGCGCGACGATGTTCACGAGCTTCTTCCCGGCGATATCCGGGTCGGGCTCGAAGAGGAAGAACCCGCCGTAGACGTCGCGTGCGGTCTTTTCGGCTATTTCGTCCACGAGCTGGCTGCCCTTTATGTACGGGTACACGCCGACATGCGTGGGCCAGCCCAGCGCCACCGCCCAGGAGCCGATGGCGACCGCTTTTTCGCTCATCGCCTCGGGCGCGCTGGCGACTATGGGCAGCTGGCCTATGTCGACGTTGAACTTCTCGGCCAGGGCCGCAACCAGCTCCTGCGGGCGGGAATTGTCCACGCACGAGCCCATGTGGAGCACGAGCGGCAGGGACGGGAGGCCTGCGGCCTGGCCCAGTTCCCGGAGCACCTTCTTGAGGGATTCCCCGGCGTACTTCTCGGCAAACTCCGGGGTCAGCAGGCCGTGCTTGGCGTATGCCTGGGCGGCGCAGCCCGTGGCCAGCACCAGTATGTTGTTCTTGGCAAGCTCGAGCGCCACCTTCAGGTGGCAGTCGTCGTGCAGGAGCTTTTGATTGTTGCACCCGGCGATGAGAGCGATACCCTGGATGGAGCCGTCCCTGATCTTCTCGACAAGGTATCCCATCGGGTCCTTCGGGCTGACCATGGCGAAGAGATCCTCAAGGGCCTCGTAGCTGAAGCCCGCCACCACGCTGGCCTTCATATCAGGGATGCAGATCTTTCCCGGGTCGCGGTGCTTGAACGCCTCGATGGCCAGACGGACTATCTGGCGGGCGTTCTCCTTGGCGGTCTTCTCGTTGAACTCGATGTGGATGTCCCCGGGGATGCGCGTTATGGGCATGGTCGAGATGAGCTTGGTGTGGAAGCACTGGGCGACGGGCGCAAGCGCCGGCATGATGCACTGGTAGTCGACCACCATGGCGTCCACCACACCGGTCATGAGGGCCAGCTCCTGGCCCAAAAAGTTGGTGGCGATGGGGATGCCGTGCCTCATGAGCAGCTCGTTTGCGGTGCAGCAGATGCCCGAGATGCTGACGCCGTTTTTGGCCCCGGCCGCCTTTGCCTCCGCGTCCAGCTCCACGGCCATGTCCACGATGACCTCGCTGAGGATGGGGTTGTGGCCGTGGACGACGATGTTCACAGCGTTCACGTCGAAGACGGCCATGTTTGCCTCCGCCTTCACGATCCGGGGCGTGCCGAACAGGATGTCGGAAATGCTCGTGCTGATGAACTCGCCGGTGAGGTCGCCCAGCGCGGCCTTGATGCCGCCGAAAATAAGCGGCACCGGGTCGGCGTCGCAGCCCATCGTGGTGCGGTGCATGACCTCGCAGATGCCCCGGTCGATGTTGGTCGGGAGCACGTCGAGCGTGTCCCATAACTTGAGCCTCTTTTGGGGAATGAACGCCTTGACGAAGGCGGTCACATCTTCGGTCTGCGAGGAATAGTCGTTGAACGCTATGTTTGCGACCTTGAGGGCAAGCTCGTTGTCGCTCTGGCCGTCGAGCTTCAGGCCCAGCTTGGCGGCGACCTTGTGCAGCTTCTTCACGTCCTTTATCTTGTAGGCGCTGGCCTTTCCCTCGGCCACCGAGTGTAGCGTGTGCACGATGTGCCGGCCGTGGTCCGAGTGGGCGGCGGCGCCGGCGGCGGCCATCCGGATGATGTTCCTGGCAACGATTGTGTAGTCCTTTGCCCCGCATATCCCCTCGCTCGGCTCTCCGCCGAACGGGTTGATGCGACATGGGCCCTGGATGCAGATGCGGCAGCACAGGCCCAACTCGCCGTAACCGCATTGCGGCTTCATCGCATCGGTCCTGTCGAACGCGGTCCCGCAGCCACAGGCATCTGCCACCGCGGCCATCTTTGTGATGGCCGGGTCAACCGAATGTTTGGAATTTACCGCCATTTCTATCCCTCCTCTTCCATTTCAACTTCCTCGACCTTGAGCGCCTTGACGTTGCAGGCTTCCACGCACGCCGGGACCGCCCGGTCCAGGCATGAATCGCATTTTTCGGCGATCTTTTCGTCGCCGGACCTGACGATGGCGTCGAACGGGCAGGCCTCGATGCACTTCCAGCAGCCCGTGCAGAGCTTTTCGTCAATGAGAACGTAGTTCTGGGCGTTCTTCTTGATCGCATGTTCGGCGCAGGCCTCGATGCACTTGGCTTTTTTGCAATTTCTGCACCGGACCAGCTTGAGCTTTCCGCCCTTTTCGGCGATGTGGACACGCGCCCTCGGCGTCGGCGATTCGAGCGCCGCCTCGTTCACATCGTTTGATTCCGAATGGACCAATGCACAGGCTATCGAGCAGGTCCCGCACGTCACGCATTTGTCGGCTGCAAAGCTGACCTTCCTCAAGCTCTCCCCCCTTTCCCCATAAGGTTAGGCGATGGAACTCGCCGCCCCTTCCCCATTGGAGAAACAGTAATCTTGTAACTATATTAAAACCTATTGGTATTTTGCATTTCAGGGGCGGGGCCGCGATGGCGATTTTTATCGTTTTCCAAACAATTAAGTAATGCAAATCGCTTGGCTTCGACATCCATGAAACGCCTCCGCATCACCCGATATCGCGACGGCCGGCCATCCGAAGCCCCCGACACGCTGGCGGAGGAGCTGGTGCTCCATGTCGATTTGGGCAACGACATCGGCTTCGACACCGTCATCTCGCCCGGGATGCTTCGGGAGTTCCTGGTCGGCAACCTGCTCTCCGAGGGCCTCATCAGATCGCCCGACGACCTCACCTTTTACAGGGAGGAGCGGCGCGGCGGCATGGCCGGCGTCCAGGCCAGGATAAAGGGCCTGGAGGGAAAGCTGCCGTTCCTCAAGCGGAACTACGGCATCATCTGGGCGGACTGCGGGCGCAAGGCCCCGGAGTACAAGCGTGCCGGGGAACGGCTGATCAAAAGGCGCGGGGGCTTCCACGTTGAGCCCGTCACTATCCTTGGGATCCTTGCATCAACGAAAGGGATGTTCGGCGAGTTCGAGCGCACCGGCGGCTACCACTACGCCTTCCTGCTGGACAAGGATGCCAAGGTCATCTGCCGCGCCCCGGACATCAGCCGCCACAACGCCGTTGATAAGGTCATCGGGCACGAGCTTCTTGCAGGCCGAGGCCTGGAGGACCGCGTGCTGTTCGTCACCGGGCGGATCTCCATGGACATCGCAATGAAATGCATCCGTTGCAACATTCCGCTGGTCGTGTCCCGGAGCGCCCCGCTCTACCAGGCCGTACTGCTGGCGCGGAAGTACAACCTCGGGATGGTCGGGTTCCTGAGGGGCAAAAGGTTCAATATCTATTCGGGCAACGACATCTTCAACGTATAGGTCAGGTCGGGTTCTCCTTTACGACCATGTCTTCCCGGATGATCTTTCTGGCCCCGCCGTCGCGGCTGGTGCGCCAGTCCTTGGGCTCCCAGATCTGATCGAGCTCCTCGAGGCGGTTGAGGGCCTTGAGCCGGTCGTAGATTAGCTGCCAGGCGCAGGGCAGGTCGTCGCGGACCTCGCACTTCCCGTCGTGCGAGCCGCCGCAGGGCCCGTTGAGCAGGCTCTTGGAGCAGCGGGCGATGGGGCACACGCCGCCGGTCCTGTCGAGTATGCAGTTGCCGCAGGCGGCGCATTTTTCGGACCAGACGCCCTGCTTGTCCGGGCTCCCGATGAACGTCGTGTTTATGCCGGGCAAAAAGACCTTTGCGGGAAAGTGCTCGGCCATTATCTGCACGCCCTCTCCGCAACCGAGGCAGATGACCGCGTCTGCGGCCTCCACTGCCGCCCGCGAGGCTTCGGCGAACTCGTGCTCGCACTGCCGGACATGCGTCAGTTCGGAGATCTCGAGCGGCTTGCCGTCCTTCTTCGCCATGATGCGCAGTTCGGTCGCCAGAAGTCCGACCTCCTTTTCGCCGCCGGCGTAGCAGATTGCCACGCAGCCGTTGCACCCGGCAACGAGCACCTTGTTTAGGTCCTTAACACGCGCATATATGTCGTCGAGCTTCTTGCGCTCTCCAATGATCAATGTCCCACCCCGCATTTCGGCACTGGACTCGATCCGAGCTTCCTTATCCGGTCAGTAAACTCGCGCGCTATTTCGGCAAAGCGCGTCCCCATCGCCGACGAGAGGTTGTACATCTCCGCCCGCGCCGGGTCGATTCTCATCTCCTCGAGCATTTTCTTGACGCGCTCCACCTGCGCCTTTGCCCGGATGTTCCCCGTCTCGAAGTGGCAGCTGCCCTCGAGGCAGCCGGCGACGTAGACGCCGTCGGCGCCGCTCTCGAACGCCTTGAGCATGTAGAGCGGGTCCAACTTCCCGGTGCAAAGCAGCTTGACTATCTTCACGTTCGTCGGATAGGTCGTGCGCTGGCTCCCGGCAAGGTCTGCCGCCGTGTAGGCGCAGAAGGTGCAGCAGAATGCGACTATCTCGGGCTCCCAGCCGGGCGGCGGTGTCCGGGCCGGGCCTTCCACGGGAGGCTTGGGCGCGGGAGGCGCCTTGCCGGCCGGTTCGCCGGCAGCCTTGCCCGTCGGCTTCCCCGTAGGGGCGGGCGTTGCATCGGCCATCAGGTCCCACCTCCGTTTGCGACGCACGAGATGGTCTCCATCAACAGCGCCTCGGCCTTGGCTATAACCTGGCGGTCGCGGTAGTGGCGCAGCTGTATCGCCTTGGACGGGCAGGCGGCGGAGCAGATGCCGCAGCCCACGCACTGGCTCTCCTCGATCACGACCACAGCCGACGGCAGGGCGAACCCTCCGTGTACGGGCGCCTTCTCCTGGTAGCCCACCCTGGGCGCCTTGACCGGGCAGAGCCGCACGCAGGTGAGGCAGGCGGCGCATTTCTGCGGGTCTATCTCGGCGATCACGCCTCCGGATTCGACATAGCCGCGGGCCAGGATGATGGACGCCCGGCCGGCCGTGGCCGATGCCTGTGAGATGGCCTCGGAGATGAACTTGGGCGAATGGGCGCTCCCGGCCAGGAAGATGCCCTCGGAGGCAAAGTCCACGGGCCGAAGCTTCATGTGGGCTTCCAGGAAGAAGCCGGAGTCCATGAGCGGTATCTTCAGGAGCTTGGACAGCTCCTCGGCCCCGGGGCTCGGGACCGTGGCCGCCGAAAGCACTAAAAAGTCGGGGGCCATCTCGAGCGTCCTTCCGAGAACGGTGTCCTTCACCCGGACCTTGAGCTTTCCGCCATCGAGAGTGACCTCGGGCCGGCGCTCCAGCGAGTAACGGACGAACACGGCCCCGGCGCCCCGCGCCTCGCGGTAGGCGTCCTCGCGGAAGCCGTAGGTGCGGATGTCCCGGTAAAGGACCGTCACGCTGGAATCCGGGTGCTTCCGGAGAAGCTCCAGCCCGTTGCGCACCGCCGTGGTGCAGCAGGTCCGCGAGCAGTAGGTCCTGTCCTTTATTATCGGCTCGCGTGAGCCGACGCACTGGATCATCACGACGGATCTGCCCTTGAACTTTTCAGGGTGCTCGCAGAACGATTTTTCGAACTGGAGCTGGGTCATCACGCGCGGGTCCTTCCCGTACTGGTATTCTGTTGGGACGGATTCCAGTGCCCCGGTGGCCACCACTATGGTGGCGCACTCGACCTCGGAGCCCGAGGACAGCCTGAGCTTGAAATCCCCGACGTGGCCCTCGAACCCCGTGACATTGGCGCCCAGGTGCAGATTTATCTTCGGGTGCTTCCCCACCCGCCGGGCGAGGCTGTCGAGGACCTTGCCGACATCGGCCGTCTCGAGGGTGGCCTTTATGTTGCGTACGTTCCCGCCGAGGCTTTTCTCCCGTTCGACGAGGTCCACCTCGAAGCCCTGGTCGGCGATGTCCAGCGCGGCGGTCATCCCGGCGACGCCGCCGCCTATGACCGTGCATGACGCCCGCTTCAGCGGCCGGCGCTGGAGGTAGAGCGGCTCCAAAAAGCGCGCCCTAGCCACCGACATGCGCACGAGGTCCTTCGCCTTCTCCGTCGCCTTCACGGGCTCGTTGGCGTGCACCCAGGAGCACTGGTCCCGGATGTTGGCCATCTCGAACAGGAACGGGTTGAGGCCGGCGTCGCGCATTATCTCCTGGAAAAGCGGCTCGTGCGTACGTGGCGTGCAGGAGGAGACGATGACGCGGTTGAGGTCGTATTTTTCGATGGTCTCCCGTATCCTCCCCTGGGTATCCGTCGAGCAGGTGAACAGGTTTGATTCGACATAGACCACGTCGGGGAGCTTCCGGGCGTACTCCACCACCTCGGGGACCTTGACGACGCCCCCGATGTTCGTGCCGCAGTGGCACACGAACACGCCAATTCTGGGCGCCAGGTTGGAGACATCCTTCTCCTTGGGGTACTCCTTCTCCCTGACCTGCGTGAACCGGGCCGGCGAAAGCAGCACCCCGGCCTTGGCGGCGCAGCCCGAGGCCTGCTGGACGCTGTCGGGTATGTCCTTGGGTTCGGAGAAGAAGCCGGCGGTGAAGATGCCCGAAACGGAGGTCTCGAGGGGGCTGAACTCGCCCGTCTTGCAGAACCGGTGCTCGTTGAGCCTCACGCCCAGCCCCGAGGCGAGCTTCACCGCCTCGGGCGGCGGGACGCAGGCAGTCGCCAGGACGACCATGTTGAAGGTCTCGGCGCGCAACTGTTCGTTCTCGTCGGAGTAGACCACCTGCAAATCGTCGCCCGGGAGCCCTTTCACCTCGGCCACGCGGCCGTCGATGAAGCGCAGGCCGCCCGACCCCAGGTTCCTCTCGGCGTACTCCTCGCTTCCCTTGGCGATGAACCGCTCGTCCATGAAGAAGATGGAGGATTCGATGTTCTGGTCGTGGGAGCGCGCCACCACCGCATGCTTGACGGAGGCGGTACAGCATATCGATGAGCAGTACGGGTTGTGGTTCACGTCGCGTGAGCCGACGCACTGGATGAACGCTATCTTCTTCGGCGGCTGGCCGTCCGACATGCGCAGGACCGTGCTCTCGAACGGCCCGGTGGAGCTGAGCATGCGCTCGAACTCCATGTTGGTCAGCACGTTGAGGTACCTTCCGTGGCCGAACTGGGCCAGCGCCCCGGCGTCGTACATCTCCAGGCCCGGCGCCAGTATGACCGCGCCCACGGGGAGCTCCACGCAGGTCTCCTTCTGCTCGAAATCGACGGCGCCGGCGGCGCAGCGGTTCTTGCATAGGCCGCACCCGATGCATTTCTCGCGGTCGATGATGAATTTCTTTGGCACGGACTGGGGGTACAGGATGAAGGCCGCCCGGCGCAGCGTCAGCCCCATGTTGTAGGCGTCGACCGCGTCCGCGGGGCATTGCTCGGCGCAGAGCCCGCAGCCGGTGCACTTCTCTTCTATTATGTAGCAGGGTTTGCGTTTGACTGAGGCCGTGAAATCGCCCGCCTTCCCGGAAAGCTTCACCAGGTCGGAGTAGCGAAGCGTGACGATGTTCCGGTGGTTGCCGACCTCGACCAGGCGCGGCGAGATGGTGCACATGGCGCAGTCGTTGGTCGGGAAGGTCTTGTCCAGCTGGGCCATGATGCCGCCGATGCCAGGCGCAGTCTCGACGAGGTAGACCTTGAACCCGGATTCGGCCAGATCGAGCGCGGACTGGATGCCGGCAATTCCACCGCCCAGCACAAGCACTGCGCCGGTCCTGCCGCCGCCGGCTCCGCCGGTCACGCCCGCCCCGCTCACTGGCAGCCCCCCTTGACGGCGAACTTCTGAGGGCCCAGCCCGTGGCACATCTCCAAAAGGTTCTGGCGCTTGAGGTCGATTATATGGCGGACAACTACCGGAGGCGGAAGCTTCAGGGAGGCGGCGATCTCGCCGGCGGTCACCGGCCCGCCGCGGGCGCGGCGCAATATGGCGTGCTGGACCCGCCTGTCCCGCAGGGCGTCGTCGAATATCTTGTTCCACTGCTCCAGCGAGACCTTCTCCCCGTAGACATTGCCCTTCTCGAGCATGTCGCCTTCGCGCGAAAGCAGCCACCTCATGCGCACATCGGTGAGCAGGTCCCTGAGGATGGAGAGCTCCTCGCGCTGTGGCTCCGTCAGGGCCAGCGGACCCAGGGCCCGGATTCTTTCGGCGTGGAGCTGCAAATCCCGGACGAAATCGCCCCGGCGCTTGGGGGTGGCGGTGAACCTTGCCACCCGGCCGGCAAGTCCGATCCCGCCCAGAAGGCTTTCGAGCTTCGCCTCGTAGACCGCGGCATGGCGCGGGCCGCGCCGTTCCTGCCGGCACTCCTCCTCGGGGCAGGTGGCGACGACGACGCCGTCAACGCCACGCAGGAGGGCGTCCACGACATGCACGAGCTCCAGCCGGCCGGCGCAGGGCAGCGGGACAAGGTGGACGGCCGGCGGGGCGGCTGTCTCCGCCCCGGGCGAATCCAGCGCGGTGAAATCGCTCCACATGCACATGAAGGCCAGGATCCTCGGGCGGTCCGGAAGGGCCGTGGCCTGCTCCAATGCCTTGTCGATGACCGGCGATTCGGAGCCCAGGATCTCCAGGCACATGACCGGGCACTCGGCGACGCACACGCCGCAGCCCTTGCATAGCGCAAGGTCGAACTTGGCCGAACCGCTCTCGAGCTTCACGCCCTGGTAAGGGCACCGGGCGACGCAGTTGCCGCAGGAGATGCACCTGCTTTTTTCATCGGGGACGACCTTTCGGGAGCCGCGCTTGAAAGAGACCAGGTCCTCCGGGTAGCCCATGTCGCCGAGCATGGCCCCGGCGGTGTTCACGGTGTTGGAAAGCGCGGTGGCCCCCTTCTTGAAACGGCAGAAGTCCTCCTCGCAGGAGAACACCACGATCTTTTCGATGCCCTTCTCGGCGGCGCCCAGGTAGAATGGCAATGGAACCCGGCCCACGCAGGGGAGCGTGAACCCGATGTATCTGTCGGTGCCCAGCTCCTCGATGATCTTTTCGCGCGGCGGCTCGCTCCCCCTGCAGGCCATGACCAGGGTCCGCGAATCCGTTCCCTCGATGAGCCGGTCCACCAATCCGGCGAGCGCCTCCTTGTTGTAATAGTCGATTTCGATGAGCCCGGACGGGCATGAGGTATAGCAAAGCCCGCAGAGCCGGCACTTATCCTTGTCCAGCCGGACCTTTTTCGTCGCCTCGTCTATCTTGAGGGCCTCGAACGGGCATACGGAGACGCAGAACACGCAGTTGCCGCAGTTCTCCGTTCTGATGCTCAGCGGATAATCTCCGGCAGGCTCGCCGGCCCCCCCGGTTGGCTTCCCGGCGCCGCCGCCGGTGCCCGGCCCCTTCTCCCCCATTCTGATAGACCCCCCTTGGCGGGAATGCACGCGCTGGTTCCGTCCTATGGGCGATATCCTACTTATTCATTTTGGTCGAAATCGCCTACCCGGGCGGCGCAACCAATATTACCAGCAATGGAGTTTAGGAGCGGAAGCAGGGGGAGACGCAAATGAAGTCCGGCAGCAATCTTGAGAAGATACTGTCCAGCGGGCAGTTCGCCGTGACGGCCGAAATAGGCCCGCCCAAGGGGGCCGACGGGGACCACGTCCGCGAGTGGGGCCGCAAGCTGAAGGGCAAGGCCGACGCATTCAACGTGACCGACAACCAGACCGCCGTCGTCCGTCTGTCCAGCCTGGCTGGCAGCGTGCTGCTCATCCAGGAGGGCGTCGAGCCGGTCATGCAGATGGTGTGCCGGGACCGCAACCGCATCGCGATGCAAAGCGACGTGCTCGGCGCCTCGGTGCTCGGCGTGCGAAACCTCCTCTGCCTCACGGGCGACCACCAGACCCTGGGGAGCCAGCCGGGGGCCAAGAACGTCTTCGACGTCGATTCCATACAGGAGCTCCTGATGTTCAAGATCATGCGGGACGAAAGCCGTATTATGGGCGCCGACCCGCTGACGAAACCACCGCTGCTCTTCCTGGGTGCTGCAGAGAACCCCTTTGCCAACCCCCACGAGTTCCGGGTCCACCGCCTGGCCAAAAAAGTGAAGGCAGGCGCCGACTTCATCCAGACGCAGGTCATCTACGACATCGACCGGTTCGAGAAGTTCATGGACGATGTCAGGTCCCACCATCTGGACGAAAAGGTCCACATCCTGGGCGGGGTCACGCCCCTCAAGTCCGCCAAGGTGGCCAAGTACATGAAGAACAAGGTGGCGGGCATCATCATGCCCGAAGCTGTAATCTCCCGCATGGAGAAGGCCGCCGACCCGAAGGCGGAAGGCATCAAGGTCTGCATCGAGACCATCAAGCATTTGCAAAAGATGAAAGGCGTCCACGGCGTCCACGTCATGGCCATCGCCTGGGAAGAAAAGGTCCCCGAGATAGTCGAGGGCGCCGGGCTGCTGCCGCGGCCGGTGCCGTGAGATCCACCGGCGTTCAGCGTACGGCGGGCAGCGGGCAGCGCACGGACGCCGTCCGCTGTCCGCCGTCCGCTGTCCGCTTGGTTTTCCCTAGCCGCTCCGCACGAGCGGATGCACCGAGGGGAACAGTTTCTCGTCCGTGTGCGGCAAAAAGAGCGCCGAGGTGAACTCGCTCATGAACGCCGCGTTCACCGACAGCTCGAGGTAGGTCATGCGGTTGGCAACCTGAACCGCTTCGGAGGCGGACCGGCGCGAGAGCAGGCACCGGGCCGCACCCGCCAGGGCGCCGTTCCCCATGAAATTGAACCTCTTTCGCGGCAGGTCAGGAAGGAGGCCGATGGCGATCGCCTTTCCCGTATCGAGGTAGTTGCCGAAGCCGCCGCAGATGTGGACCTTCCGGACATCCTCCATCTTCTGTCCCAGGGAGTTGACCAGGACGGAGGCTGCGGCGTAGAGCGCCGCCTTCGTCCGTATGACATTGCGTATGTCTGCCTCCGTCAGCACGATGGGCTTCCCGGAGGCGGTCTCGGTGCTGGGCGCGACCACGAACTCCTTGCCCTCGGTGCCCGGCCGGATGCGCTGGGGAAGGACGTCCCTGAACCTACCAGCCTTGTCCAGCGCGCCCTTCACGAAAAGGCCGGAGATGAGGTCGATGAGCCCCGAGCCGCAGAGGCCCCGCGCTCTTGCCCCGCCGATGGTGCAGAAGTTGAGCCAGAGGTTGTTGCTGACGCTCGCGCGCTCTATCGCGCCCTCGGCCGCCCTCATCCCGAAGCGCACCTCCCCGCCCTCGAATGCGGGACCGGCCGAGCACGAACAACCGACCAGCCACTGGTCGTTGCCCAGAACGACCTCTCCGTTGGTGCCGACGTCTATGAGCAGGGCCAGCTCCTTGCGCTTGTGCATGCCCGAGGCCACGACGTCGGCAGTGATGTCGCCGCCGACATAGCCGCTGCGCCCCGGAATGATCATTACCGGCGCTTCCGGGCCTATCTTCAGCCCGATGGCGCGGGCCGTCAGGGACGGGGGGGCGTTGGCCACCGGGATATACGGCTCGAGCTTGATATTGGACGGGTCCAGGCCGAGAAAGAGGTGGACCATGGTGGTGTTCCCGGCGACGCAGGCTGACGTGACCTGGTGCGCCGGGACCTCGACGCAGACATCGTCGACGAGCATGTTGATGGTCTCGAGCACGAGCCTGCGGAGGGTGGCGAGCCCGCCCTCGGCCGCGTAGTCTATCCGGGAGATGACGTCCTCCCCGCAGGAGATCTGACGATTATAGGCAGCGGCCGTCCTCACCACGGCCCCGTTGTGAAGGTTGAGCAGCTGGACCACCACAGTGGTCGTGCCGATGTCGATGGCCAGCCCGAAGTTCGATGCGGTGGTGTCGCCCGGCTCCACCCTGGCCAGGCGGGAACAGTCACCGCAGCGCATGTAGGAGGCGGTGAGATGGAAATTGCGCTTCCTCAGCGTGGCGGGCAGCTCCTGGAGCGTCCCGAGCTCCAGGTGGGGCTCGCCCGTGTCCGTGGGTCCCAGTGCCCGCAGTATCCTTTCCAGGTCGGCCAAATTGTCGTTCAGGGTGGGCGGCGGGACCTTGAGGGCGATCTTTCGCAACGGCGGGTCGGGACGGCGGCCCGAGGCCTTGCAGGTCGTGAGTATCTGGCCCTTGCCGGCCGTGCTCGAGTCAGGGATGAACACCCGGACCTCGCCGCGGACGCGGGTGGCGCAGGCCAGGAAGCTGCCGGTCTCCAGCTCCTCGGGCGAGAGGGGATGGATGTGGTCCAGCTCGTAGTGGCCGTGGACCTGCACGCGGCACTTGCCGCATTTGCCCTTGCCGCCGCAGACCGAGTTGAGCTCCACGCCCGCCTCGACCGCCGCCTTGTAGAGGGTGGTCCCTGCGGCCACCTCGATGGTGCGGCCCGAGGGGAGGAAGGTGACCTTGGCTTTGGCGACCATCCGAGACCTCTTGGGCGCCCCTCACTTGATCCCGTGGGCGACCTTGGCGGCCCGGACGGTGTTCACCATCAGCATGGTGATGGTCATGGGGCCGACCCCGCCCGGCACGGGCGTTATCACGGAGGCCTTTTCCTTGACATGCTCGAAATCGACGTCGCCCACCAGCCGGGTGCCCTTGGGCGCGGTAGGGTCGGGGATGCGGTTCACTCCGACGTCTATGACCACCGCACCCTCGCGGATCATGTCGGCCGTGATGGCCTTCGGGCTGCCCATGGCGGCGATGATGATGTCGGCCTGGCGGGTGATGGAGGGCATGTCCTTCGTGCCGGTGTGGACCAGCGTGACGGTGGCGTTGGCGCCCTTGGCCTTCTGGAAGAGGATGTTCGCCATGGGCTTGCCCACGATGTTGGAGCGGCCGCAGATGACAACGTGCTTCCCGGAGGGGTCGTTGCCGGAGCGTACCAGCATCTGCTGGATGCCGGCTGGCGTACAAGGGAGGAACAAGGGCTCTCCAACCATGAGCCGGCCGACGTTCATCGGGTGGAACCCGTCGACGTCCTTCTCCGGGTTCATGCGCAGGAGCACCTTGTTGGAATCGATGTGCTTGGGCAAAGGCAGCTGGACCAGGATGCCGTTGAACTTGGGGTCGACATTGAGCTTGTCCACCAGGGCCAGAAGGTCCGACTCGCTCGTCGTGGCCGGCAGCTTGAACGTCTCCTCGTGTATACCGAGCTCGTGGCAGGCCGTGGCCTTCCCGGTCACGTAGCTCATGGAGCCGGGGTCCTCGCCGACCAGCACCACCGCCAGCCCGGGGTGGACGCCCTTCTTCTTGAGCTCCTCCACCTCGTGCTTGAGCTCCTCGCGGATCTGGTTTCCTATGTCCTTCCCAAGTATGAGTTTTGCGGTCAATTGCATTCCCCAGTAGGGCCCATTAACTCCCCCGAAATATATAACGATTCTTATCCCGGCGCCCGGGCGGGCAGGCCCGGGGCGTCCGGGCGGGGGCCAGTCGGCCCGACGCGACCGAGGATGGCGTCAACATAAATCCTTATATCGCTCTAATCATATTCGGGTAACAAGCAAAATGGTGGTAGTAATGAAGTCTCTTGTCGACAACGCACTCTCGCGAACAGGTCTTCCCGAACAGGCACAGCCGGCGACGCCGGAGACACCCGACGATAAGGAGCTCATGGAGCTCATCGAGGGCCTGAAGCTCTCGATAAAGGTCTTCGGTTGCGGCGGCGGCGGCTCGAACACGATCACGCGGCTCATGAACGAGGGCGTCGTCGGCGCCGAGCTGATCGCCTGCAACACGGATGCGCGGCACCTGCTCAACACGCACGCCCACAAGAAGATCCTCATCGGCAAGAGGCTGACCCGCGGCCTGGGCGCCGGCGGCGAGCCCCACATGGGCGAGCAGTCGGCCCGCGAGAACGAGGAGGACTTCAAGAAGGCCCTGGTGGGCGCCCACATCGTGTTCATCGCCGCCGGCATGGGCGGCGGCACCGGCACCGGCACCGCGCCCGTCGTGGCCCAGCTGGCCAAGCAGTCCGGGGCGATGGTCATAGCGTTCGTCACCAAGCCCTTCAAGGGCGAGGGCAAGCGGCGGATGGAGGAAGCGGACATGGGGCTGGCCCGGCTGAGCGCCGTGGCCGACACCGTCGTCACGATATCCAACGACAAGCTCCTGGAGATGGCGCCCAAGCTTCCCCTGAACCAGGCGTTCCTGGTGCTCGACGAGCTTCTGATGGACTCGATGAAGTCCATCATCGAGCTGATAACCAAGCCGGGACTGGTCAACCTCGACTACAACGACCTCAAGACCATCATCGAGGGCGGAGGCGTCTCCATGATGGGCCTGGGCGAGTCCGACGCCACGGGCGGAGAGCGCGTGGACGACGCTGTCAGCGCCGTTCTCAACTGCCCGCTGCTCGAGTACGACGTGCGCAACGCCACCGGCGCGCTGGTCAAGATAACCGGCGGGCCCGACATGACGCTGGCCGAGGCCGAGAAAGTGGCGGAGATAATCCAGTCCAAGGTCAACCCCAACACCCGCATGATCTGGGGCGCCGCGGTCGAACCGGAGATGAAGGGCACCGTCAAGGTGATGCTGGTCGTGACCGGCGTGACCTCCAAGCAGCTCGTCGGCCGCAGCGACCGCACCGCCCTGCAGTACGGAGCCGGAAGGCCCCAGCCGGGCGGGCTGGACATGGTCCGGTAAAACAGAAGACAGCGTACAGCGGACGGCGGACAGCGTCGTACGCTGCACGCTGAACGCTGCACGCTTGCATAGCGGAATGCGGGCCTTGTGAAACCACTACGGGAGCGCCCGGCGCTCCCGGCCTTTTAATGCTGCGTAGATGGCGAGCGGCCCCGCTGCCAGTGCTATCACGGCGAGGATGATGAACGGCACGGGGGACGGGCCGGCGCTCAGGGGATAGTCGAGCAGCACCGAGCGCGGGTTGTCATAGGTGAGGTTCACGCCGGATTCGGCCGAGTAGGCCAGGCCGTCGTAGGCCCTCACGGACACGCGGTGGGCGCCGTTCTTCGATTTGGAAGTGTTCAAAAGGAAGCTCCAGCCGTCGCCCGACAGTTCGGCGGGCTGCCAGGGCCCGGCATCCAGTTTCAGCTCCACGTTCCTGACCTGCGGCGCGCCCGGCGCGCTCGACACGGTCCCAACGAGGTAGAAGGTGCGGTTGGCCCGGGCCCCGTCCTTCGGGTAGGCTATGCGGACCGCCGGCGGCGGAGGGGTGCCGACCGTGACCGAGACCGAAAATGACTGGAGAGTGCGCGAGGCCCCGTCGGACACGGACACCGTGACGGGAAAGACGCCCGTCTGGTTCGGCTCCGGCGTCCAGCGGACGAGGCCGCCCAGGAAATCGATGACCATGCCCGCCGGGAACCGGACCAGGGAAAAGGTCAGGCCGTCCCCGTTGTCGTCCGTTGCGCCGACCCGGTACGAATACACGTAGCCCACCAGCGCCTTCTCGGGCGGCGCGGAGGTTATGCGGGGCGGGTGGGGCCCGCTGACGGAGGCGTTGCCCAGTTTGAAATCCCACACGCCCGAGGAGCAGTAGCCCTTCGTGGTCTGGCTCCCCTCGCTCACCGATGGTATCACCGTCCACCGGTAGCTCCGGTTGGCCGGGAGGCTCTGGGCCATGAAGCTGCTGTTGGCCGTTCCGAAGAGCTGGAACAGGAGGGTGGTCGCATCCGATTCATCAAGGTAGATATTGTACGATACCTCGCCGGAGAGCGGGCTGTAGGGCGTCCAGCGCAGCTGGACCGGGCCCGGATGCAGCGAGGCGCCCTTGGACGGGGCAAGCAGCGACACCGATGGGACCGATCCCGGCGAAACGACGCGGAAAGCGAACTCGCCCGAGAGGCAGGTGCCGTTCAGGAGGCCGTCGCCGGGTATGACCCACCACGAATATTCCCCGGGCACAAGGCCCGGGACGGTATACGATGTCTCGGCGACCTGCAGGGTCGTCACGTTCCCGTCGGGCCCGCGGAGATTGAGCTCGTACACGAGCGGGTCGCCGTCCTGATCGGCCGAGCTCCAGGTGCACCGGGCCTCGGTCGTGTTGAGGACGGCGCCGTTTCCCGGCGACAGGAGGGTCGCCGTCGGCGGGTGGTCGTAGTCGATGGATATGTTGGACACCCGAAGCCTTCCCCGCTGGTCCGAGTAAAGCCCCAGCGGCACCGTTATATCGCCGGGGCTCCCGCCGTGAGCTGCGGCGTTCAGCGCCGGACCCAGACCCGTCACGGGCAGCGTTGCCTCGTATATCACCCGCAGGCCGGTCACCCTGAGCGTGCCGTTGCTCTCCGCGCCCAGCAGGATGGGAACGCTCGTCATCCGGTTGCCCCAGGCGTCCGGGAAGGCGTATGCGCGGTTGCGCAGGAAATCGTTGATGGGGTCAGCCAGGCCGTCCACGACCTGTCTGGTCGAGAACGCGCCGGGGAACGTCCAGTCGGAGGCGCCGTCGGCGCCGGCGTCCAGATCGGGCGAAAGGACACCCGTGCCCTCGAGGACCAGCCTGGCGTCGGCCACCACAGCCGCGGCCGGCAGCCTGACGTTCAGTACGGCCGGGCTGGCGGGCCCCACCTTGACCGTGTCGTCGGTGGGCGCCATCACGAACTCGGACTGGCGGCCCAGGAGGCCGTTCTCAGGGCCATCGAACCTCCACAGCCACTCGCCCCCGATGGAGAGCCCCGGCGCGCCCGGATAGGACTCCGGGTCCGCTTCGTTGGGGAGACCCGTGATGGCCAGGCTGGCGGAGAGAATGTCGGCGCCGGCCGGCAATGTGACCGTGGTGGAGTTGTTCCAGCCCATCGACGCGAAGGAGACCAGGGCTTCCGGGTCGCCGGCCGTGGTCACGGTTATCCGCCCGGCGGAAACGGCCGTGGCGGCCAGCGGGAGGATGGCGAGCAGGACGGTGACGACCACCGCTCCAAAGTTGGCCCGTTTGACAGCGGACATCCGGAAAGTACCCCGCGCCGTGGGCGGATTAGGCCGTTATCGCTATAATAATTTTGGCAAATCGGCCAGACGCAACTTATATAAGCATCCACCCTTTTGGACCCGCCTGAGAGCACGAGGGGAACCAGATGACACGCAAGCCGGGAAGGATGTACCGGGAGGAAAAGAGCCAGGCCTACTGCCAGCGCAAGTACATGGGCGGCGTGCCGGCGCCCCGCATCACCCAGTTCGACATGGGAAAGATCGCCAAGAAGTTCGACCTCACGCTCACCCTGATAGCCGAGGAGAGGTGCCAGATAAGGCACATCGCCCTCGAGGCGCTGCGCGTGGCGGTCAACCGCGAGCTCCAGAACCGCACCGGGTTGGAGGGCTACCACATGAAGATACTCCTCTATCCGCACGTGGTCATCCGCGAGAACAAGCAGGCCACCGGCGCCGGCGCCGACCGCGTCTCGCAGGGCATGCGGGCCGCGTTCGGAAAGCCCATCGGGACCGTCGCCCGCTGCATGCTCCACCAGAAGATAATCACCGTCCGGGTCGACAAGCAGCATCTGGCCGCCGCAAAGATCGCCTTGAACCGCGGCGCGGTCAAGCTCCCCACGCCCACGCGCATGATAATCGAGAAGGGCGCGGAGCTGGTCGCGTAGCGACGACGCTGCGCCATAGGTTAAAGGGACGTGTTTGCCCTATTGGTTAAAGGGACGTAAGGGACGTGTTTTTGCAATTGGTGAAAGGGACGTAAGGGACGTGTTTTTGCAATTGGTGAAAGGGACGTAAGGGACGTGTTTTTGCAATTGGTGAAAGGGACGTAAGGGACGACGACGATGAGATCCCGGATTCGGTCCCGTCGTCCAACCCTTACGTCCCTTTAACCGATATCACCAAAACGTCCCTTACGTCCCTTACGTCCCTTTAACAAAAATGTCAGAGCGTTTCCTTCACTCCGCCTTCTCCTCCTCCCAGACGGTCTCCTCCAGGCGCCGCAGCTCCGAGTTGGCCTTCTCGATGTACTTCTTGGCGCCAATTGCCTCGAATGTGTGGAGCGCCTGGGTCAGCAGGTGGCGGGCCTCCTTCCGGTCGCCCTGCATGCTGGCGGTGATGCCGAACTCGAGCAGGTGCTCGCCCAGGACGAACGGCATGTTGAGGTCCTCGACCATGCGGGTGCTCTCGGTGAAGCACTTGCGGGCCATCTCCCACTCCTCGTTGTTGCGGTAGATGATGCCCCGGAGCATCATGATGGAGCCTATCATCACCCGCTCGTCGAGCTTCTCGAAGATAGTGATCGACCTGTCCAGAAATTCCATCGCCTTCTCCAGGTCACCCATGCGGGCCAGGCACTCGCCGGCGCTGGCCAGGGCGTAGCCGACCTGGCGTATGTTCCCCGACGAGTTGGCGGCCGCTATGCTCTTTTCGAAAAGGCCCAGCGCGGCGTCCAGCCGGCCATCGCGCATGTCCAGGTTGCCCAGGCTCCCCAGGGCGCGGGCCGTCTCGAGCGGGTCCCCGACCTCCTGGGCAAGCGCCAGCCCCTCCTCGTAATACTGCCTCGACTTGGAAAAGTCCCCCGTATCGTAATAAACGGCGCCCAGAGTGATGACGGTCATCGCCGTGATGTACTTGTCCCCGGACTTGTCCAGAAGGAGCAGGCCCTTGGTGCCCTCCTCGAGCGCCTTCTGGTACTCGCCCTGGCGCCAGTACATCGTCACCCGGGCCCGGTGGACGTTGGCCTGGCCGCTCACGTCCTTTATCCGCTCGTAGAGCTCGAGCGCCCGGGCGAAGCTCTCGGCGGCCTGGTTCCAGTCGGAGCGCTTCTCCCCTACCTCGCCCAGCCGCAGGTGGCTGAGCGCCCTGAGCCCGTCGTTCCCGGTCTCCTCGCAGAGCTTGATGACCTCGGAGAAGTCCTCCAGGGCCTCGTCCCACTCGCCGGTGGTGTACAGGACGTTGCCCAGCGAGACCAGCACCTCTTCTTCGAGCCGGAGATGCCGCGGGGTTGGCTCCAGTTTCTCGAGCGCCTCCAGGGACCTGCGGAAGTACCGGACGGCCTCCTCGGGAGCGAACGTCTTGAGCGCCTTGCGGCCGGCCTCGGCGAAGTAGCCGGCGCTCTTGGGCAGGTCGCCGGCGCTGGAGAAGTGGTAGGCCAGCGAAAAGATCACCTCGTCCAGCCGGTCCTTGTGCACCTTCTCGATGGCCTCGGCAGCCTTCCGGTGCAGAAGCCGCCGCTTCGTGCGGCTCAGGTTCTCGTAGGCCACCTCGCGTATCATCGTGTAGGTGAAGTGGTACTTCTCCCGCTCGCCGGTGGTGTCCTCGAACACCAGCCCGGCGTGGATGAGCCGGTCGAGCGATTCGACCAGGTCGTCCTCGGAGAGGTCGGAGATGGCGCACAGCACGTCGAAGTCGAACTCCTGGCCCAGCACGGAGGCGTTCTGGATGGTGCGGGCCGCGGCGGGCTCCAGCCGCCCGATGCGCTGGGTGATGACCGCCCGGACCGACGAGGGTATCGTTATCGAGGTCATGTCGACCTTCTGGTGCCACTGCGAGTCCTTGGGATTTATTATGCCCTGGTCCGAAAGACTCTTCATCACTTCCTCGAGGAAGTACGGGTTTCCCTCGGTCTGGCGGAACACCGTCTCCACGAAACCCTCGGGGAAATCGCTGCGGTTCAGCATGATGGAAAGCAGATGCCGGGTCTCCCGCAGGTCCAGCCGCTTGAGGGTGAGCGTGGCCGAGATGCCCTCCCGGTTTATCCGGCCCATCGCCTCCGTCAAAGGGTGCGGCTGGCCGCGGACCGGCGCCACATCCTCCGGGCGGTAGGCGGCCACCAGCAGGACCCGGGCGCTCCGGATGCTGCGCACGACGTAGCCCATAAGCTGCAGCGTGGCGTTGTCGGCCCAGTGGAGGTCGTCCAGGAAGAGCAGTATCGGCCGGCGGCGCGCCATCTCCAGGATCATGGATGAGACCGTTTCGTACATACGGTCCCGTTCCCGGCCGATGTCGATGCGCCGGAGCTCCTCGGCGATGTCGAGCATCCGGGAGGATGCCCCGGCGTTCTCGCCGGAGCTCTCCTCGAGCGCCGCCACGCCCATCGGGCCCAGGTCCTTGGCGGCGCCCAGCCCGGTGGAGAAGGTTATCGGCAGCGCCTCGCCCTCGGCGTCGAGCGCCGAAAGTTTCGCCGAGGCCTCGCGCAGGGCGTCCGTGAACGGCAGGTACGGGTCCGTCCCTTCCCGGTAGAGGCACCGGCCCTGGACGAAGAGCACGCCCATGTCCTGCGCGTAGGACACAAGCTCCTCCACCAGCCGGGTCTTTCCGATGCCGGCTTCGCCGGCGATGAACACGATGTGGCCCTTGCCCAGCAGGGCATCGTCCAGGAGCTTCTTGAGGTAGGTGAACTCGAGCTCCCTTCCGACCAGCTTCCTTTGGGGCATCGCAAAGATGCGATTGGTTGTTGATGTTATATAATTATTCCAACGGGTGAGCCGGCCAGCGGGAAAACCGGTAAACCGGAGTGAAAGCCGGTGAGCCGGCGAGCCGGAAAACCGGCGCCGGCTTGCAAGTTTGCGGGCTTACCGGCTTGCCCCCCCGGCTCACCGGCTTCCCGGCTCGCCCCGTTCCCCGTGGGCCCGTATTGCCTCGTCGTCCCACATTGCCATCCTTGCCCGATTGCCAGAGCGCCGATTTTCGTCATTCGGTCAAGATGTTTTTTTTCAATATATTTATATATTGTGTAGTAATTGCGATTGACACTGGAATAAGTATAGGAGGAATCAAATTGAAAACTAGAACCAGCGCAACATTAGTATTGTTGTTTGCGGCCGCAGTTGCCCTGTTGATCGGTTCATCGGCCTCGGCCTCAGCCGGCCGGGACATGCCCGTCGTCGAGGACCTCACGGGAATTTCCGCACCGGTCGAGCCCGGGACGCAGATAATGTTCAAGGCCAATTACGTGGACCCCGACGACCACGCGGCGAACTACCACTCGCTCCATGTCGACGACACCGGGCAGTACATTATGGAGCAACTCGACCCGCTCGACCTGAACGCTTCGGACGGGATGCTCTACTTCTTCAACCTCACCCTTCCGGGCGGGACGCACCGCTACCACTACCACTTCGCCGACGGCGGGAACTGGACCAACACCACCGACACGACCATCGAGGTGCTCCACGCGCCCTCGGCGGGCGACTGGGTGGTAACCAGCCCGACGGCCGTGTGGAACGCCGCCATCGAGCTTAGGGGCAACCTGACCATCAACAGCGGGGCCACGCTCGGGCTGGGCAACAGCTCCATCAAGTTCAACTGCGCCTCCGACGGCCAGTACGGAATACGGGTGAAAACGGGCGGCGCCCTCAACATGATGAACGGCACCGTCATCTCCAAGGTCACCGGCGGCAAGGCCTGGAACTTCGTCGTCGAGCCGGGCGCCACGCTGAACATCAAGGGCTCGGAGGTCTGGTACGCCGGCTACGAGAACCTGAACGACAACAGCGCCATGGCCGTCTACGTGCAGGGCAACACCCTCATCGAGAACTCGATGATAGTCGCCACCTGCAAGGGCATCATCGCCGAGAACACCAACCTCGTGATGCGCAACACCACGGTCAAGGAGGCCTACCGGCGCAACGTCGAGGCCACCAATGCCACCATCACGATGGAGGACTGCACCGTCTACCACTCGACCGACGCCTGCAACGTCGAGTTCTTCGCCGGCACCAACGCCTACATCACCCGCTGCACCATCCAGAAGAACGGCCACAACGGCATCTGGATGAAGGACGGGGCCAAGGCCACCGTCACCGGCTGCCTGATAACCGAGTCGAACCAGAACGGCATCTGGATGGACAACCGATGCGTCCTGACCATATCGGACACGATAATCGAGAAGGCCCAGCAGAACGGGATGTGGATAAACGGCTCGTCCACCGTGACGGCGACCAACGTGACCATCCGCAACAACGCCTGGAACGGCACCTGGATCTCCGGCGGCAAGATAACGATGACCATGTCGCGCATCGAGACGCACGAGCTCCACGGGTTCGCCGGGTTCGACAACTGCGACGTGACGTTTTCGAAGAACTTCGTCAACAACAGCAAGCGCCACAACTTCGAGACCACCAACTGCACCACGCTCATGGAGGACTGCACTTTCATGCCCAGCCGCGAGGCGTGCAATGTCGAGTTCTACGTCTATTCGAAAGCGACCGTCCGGCGCGTCAACATCACCGGCGCCGGCCACAACTGCTTCTGGCTCAGCGACCATGTCGAGGTCCTGATAGAGGGCGGCAACTTCGGCTCGAGCCCCAACAATGTCGTGTGGGCCAACATGACCTCGAAGGTCACAATCCGCAACTGCGTCCTCAGCAAGGCCCAGAAGGACGGCATCTGGGCCGCCGACTCGACCATCATCGTCGACGGCTGCACCATCAAGGACAACGGCCTGGGCAGCGGGGCGGACGGCTGGGGCATCAACGTGGAGAACTGCGCCCTGACCGTCACGGGGACGACTTTCACCAACAACCCCAAGGGCCAGATATGGGTCAAGAACCCTCTCTCGGTCAAGGTGTTGGACGACAAGGGCAAGGCCCTGTCGGGCGCCACCGTCACGATAAAGGACCAGGCCAAGAACCAGACATTCACCGGGAAGACCGACGCCGCTGGCGCCATCCCGACGATGCTGGTTTCGAGCTATATCACCGACAACACCGGTAAGAAGACGGACTACACCTACACGATAACCGTGAAGAAGGGCGACCTTGAAGGCACCCAGAAGGTAACGCTGACCGGCGCCCAGACCGTGGAGGTCAAGACCAAGCTCAAGGAGAAGCCCCAGCCGGGCTTCGAGGCCCTGGCGGTCCTCGTTGCCCTGATAGGGGTAGCGGTTGTCGCGGCGGGCCGCCGGCGCAATTAAGGAGAGGGAACACATGGCATGGGCGAGCGCAGGAGCAACGCTGCTGACGATGCTTTTACTCGGAGGTCTGCTGCTTGCCATTGTCCCGGTCGCATCGGCGGCGCCCAAGCTCGTCGTCTACGAGGTCCAGGTGAGCGCCGACCCGCCTGTCCAGGGCCCCGAGCTTCCGATGACCATCAAGGCCAACGTGGGCTCCGGCGGGGCCTGCTGCTATGTAGTCTACGGGCAGAAGCTTCAGGCCAGCATATCGCTCCCCGACAACTTCACGCTGGTCGACGACAAGGGCAACGAGGCGAGCCAGTCTCTCACGAGCCCCGGGTTCGAGACCGGGACGGTGGCGGCCCAGCCGGGAGGCGGGCTCACCTGGATACTGGCGAAATGGTACATCGTGACCGGCCCGCGCATCGGGACCTTCCAGATAAACGTCACGGTGACCGGGACCAACGACGCCGGCGACAACCTGCGCGAAACCTCCGCGATAAACGTGACACTTGCCTCGGGCGCCGCCATCTCGTCGCCAATCCTGCCCCACCGGCCGGTCGTCGGCCGCGAGACGCCCATTCTCGTGAACGTGAGCTCCCGCAAGGGCGTAAGCTCGGTGAACCTCTTTCTCAGCCCGGACAACCGGACCTGGACCCGCTACCCGATGTCGAATATCGAGGGCGACCTGTATTCCTGCACCGTCCCGGCCGTAACCACGGAGAAGACCTACCGCTATTACATGGAATCCGTGGACAATGCAAATGAATCCTTCCGCACGGGCGGGTACACCCTCGAGTTCAAGGACCCGCAAAAGATAGCCGGGATATCCGGCGGCGCTGCCGTCCTCGTTACGGCCGGCTCATTGGTCGGCATGGCCCTCATCGTCTACTTCGGCAGCCGCCGGGTAAGCTCCTTCCGCAGCAAGGGCATATTCCTCGTGGGCGATGCAAAAATGGAGGCGGCCCTTCGCGAGAGGGAGCAGATGAAGGGCTTCCAGGCCAGGATGGTCGCCACGAGATGGAAGCTCCTGGCGGCGCTGGCCGTCGTCACGCTGGTGCTGTTCATCGTATCCGTGCTCACCGGCCAGCTCGAGTCGGTCATCCGCCACACCACGAATCCATCGGAGGCTCTGATCTGGCCGCTGCAGTGAACCCGAAGGGCCCCGTGAAGGCGGCATCCGTCATCTTCCTCGTTTCCGGGGCCGTTTTCCTCGTCTGGGGCATTCTGAACCTGGCGGCCCTGGTGGCAAGCCACCCGATGAAGCTCAAGGGGGACGTGGTGCCGGGGGCCGCCTATCCGATACTGCACATCGACGGCTGGCTGTTCTCGCTGCTCTGCGTGCTCTCCTTCACGCTGATGGGCATCATCGGCGTCGCAGCCGGGCAGGGCTTCCGAAAGTCGCTCTTCTGGGCGCGCTCGCTTGCCGTATCGTTCTCGCTGATGGTCTCCGCAAGCGGAATAATATTGGCCACCTACGCCTACCTGGTCCCGGGCGTGGTGATGAGCGCGGCCTACTTCGCCCTGCTGGTCTGGCTCTTCGTCGCAAAGCCGTTCGAGGATGCCTTTCCCGTCTGGGTCAGCCGCTACGGCCGCTCGTCGGCCCAGTTCTCCCTGCTCTTTCTCATCAACGCCACCGCATCCGGCTCGCTGGTCATCGGGCCGCTCCTGCCGCTTCTGCGCTTCCGCCACATGGCCGGAGGCTATGTCGGCGTACCGCTGTGCTCCATCGGTTCGATATCGAGGTCGCTGAGCGGCAACTGGGCCGACCTGCTGCTTGCGCCGATTTTCCTCGTCGCCGTGCTGATGCTCGTGGGCGTCCTCATCGGCCGGGGCCTGTGCGGCTGGGCCTGCCCCATAGGGTTCATCCAGGACCTCGGGGCGCGGACGAAGTCAGCGCTGGGGTTCGGCGACATCGAGCTCTCGCGCAAGGGCCACGAAAGGATGAAGCTCGTCAAGTACGCCATCCTGCTCTTCGTTTTGATCCTCGCGGTGGACATCGGTGTATCGCGGCTTTTGAGCCCGGATGCGCATTCCGATTTCATCTCGGGCCTGAGCGGCTTTCCCCTGTTCCAGTCGGGCGCCACGCCCTGCGAGGCCTGCCCGGCGCCCATCACCGGCTACTTCCTGCCCGACGACCTGCTCCGCAACGGCCTGCGGGGCACGTTCGTGCTCACCCCCGAGGCCGGTCTGCGGATATTCGTTCTTATAGGGTTCATCGGCGGAGCGCTTGCCATGCCGCGCTTTTTCTGCCGCTACTTCTGCCCGGCGGGCGCGATGGCCTCGCTCTTCAACCGGACGAGCGCCCTGTCCATCGACAAGGACCAGGAGAAATGCACCGAGTGCAATTACTGCGTCACGGCCTGCCCCATGAAGGTGCACAAGATCAAGGAGGAGCATGTCGACACGCGCGTCCACGACATGGAGTGCACCTTCTGCCTCGAGTGCATCGACAGCTGCCCCGAGCGGGCGCTCTCCCTCACGTTCCAGGGCAAGCCCATCTACAAGGGCGGGAAGGCCTGGTGGCTGCGGACGCTGAAAGAGACGGAAGGCGCAGGGCGCAAGGCGCAAGGCGCAAGGGAGACCCCGGGCTTTAGCCCGGAGTCGTACACGACCGCCGGGGCGGTCGTGTTAGACAAGGAGGACTTGGACAGACTGCACCGGTCCTCCGGGAGCGTCGGTTCGCAAGGCGTAGGAGCCCCGGACCTCGGTCCGGGGGGTTCGGAAAAACGCAACGGGCAAGGACCCGCCGGCAAGGGCGGCGCCGCGATGCTCGTCCTCGTACTGGTCGCCATCGCCCTGGTTCCGCTTCTCTCGGCGCCGGTGGCCTCGGGCGCCCAGTACGATGCGACAACTTTCCCCAAGAAGGACCCCACGGGCAACTACTCGCTGGGCTCGCGCGACATGTGGGCGTTCCACGGCGGCGAGGCCGAGATCAACGGCACAGTCATCCTCAACGAGGAGGCCTCGCTGGTAGTCGACGGCGGCGCGAAGGTCACGATAATCGGCGACCTGTGGCTCGCCGGCCAGTCCTCCGTCAAGGTCTCGGACTCGCAGCTCACCGTCCACATCCCCGAGCAGCCGCCGATGCGTATAGAGCAGATCTACTCGGCGCCCAACGGCTTCATGCTCGTCGACGAGTTCGCCTCGGTCAGCCTCTCCAATTCCCGCCTGAAGCTTGCACGCCTCCAGGAGCCGGTCATGCACGGCATCGTCCAGCCCAGTTACGCCGAAGGCAGGGGCGAGAGCTTCACCTACCAGATAAAGTACCAGGACGTCCCCGACCGGGAGCTCCTCTGGATGAACGTCGTCATCGACGGCACGGCGTTCAACATGTCCAAGATAGACCAAAACGACACCACGGCCCGTGACGGGATCGACTACTTCCACTCGACGACCCTTTCGCCGGGCAACCACACCTACCACTTCGAGGGCATGGGCCCCGACGGACCGCTGAGGCACCCTCCATCGGGGGATAGCCCCGGGCCTCACGTCGAGACCGACCGGCCCGTGTTCCTTTACGGCTCGGAGGCTATAGTGAACTTCGGCCGTTTCGGGGCCGAAAACAGCACAATCGACCTGGAGGGCAGCTTCTACACCCACATGAGCTCGGTGCTGGAGCTTTCCAGCTCCCAGCTAACCTCCGGCCTCACCATCGAGATCAACCCGACCTGCATCTTCCGGACATCGAACATACCGAGCATGGTGGTCAAGGAGCGCACCGGCCGGCTGAACGTGTTCCTTTACGATTGCACCGTGCAGACCGCGGTCATGGAGAGCTACTCCAACGTGCTTTTCGAGCGGTGCAGCGTCGCCAATTTGGATTTGCAGTCCAATTCCGTCACCACGGTCATCCAGTCCACCGTCTCGTCGTTCAACTCGGCGGGAAATTCGTCGGCCTACCTCGACCGGGCCACCATGCAGAGCGGGCGCATGCCCATCCGCATGGTGGGCGACTCCCAGGTGACGGCCTACAACGAGACCGTCATGGGCTTTGTCCACATGGACGACCGCGCCCGGCTCTACCTGAGCTCGGCGAACGTGGAGAACGTCTCGGCCTGCAACGACGCCCGGATCTGGAGCGAGTACGCCACCATACGCGGCTACACCCTCATAGACAACGCCACGATACTCAACACGCTCAAGGTCCGGGCGACGCTCAACGGGGCCCCGGCGCCGGTGAAGATTGAGGTCTTTTCGCCCAGCGGAGAGCTCCTCGTTGCGACCACCACGCGCGACGACGGCTTCCGGAGCTTCGCGGTGCCCATCCGCATAATCACCGAGAACGGAAGCCTGGTCATCGACAACTGCACCATAAACATCTCCTTTCGCTCGCTGGGGAAGACCCAGCGGTTCTCCCTGACCGACGGGAGCTCGGACCTGAACGTCTCGCTGGAGGACCGCCAGGCGCCACTCATCCGGGATGCAAGGTTCGACTACTACTACACCACGCTGGGCGAGGCAATCGTGTCCGCCCGCGTAGCCGACGGGGAAGGCTCCGGCGTGGAATCGGTACGCGTCCGTTTCTCCACGGGCGGGAAATGGCAGGAGCGGCCCATGCGCCTCGTGGCCCCCTCGCAGTACGAGGGCACCATCGACGGGCTCAAATCGGCAAGCGAGGTCAGCTACGAGATAGTCTCCACCGACTGGATGAACAACACCGCCAGCTCCGCCCGGAGCGCCAAGAGCCTCGGGGTGCCCCAGTCCACCCTGGTCGCGGGAGCCATCGGCGTCGCGAGCGCCCTCGCATTCACGTTCGTCATCCTCATGCTTATCAGGCATCGCAAGGTCCGGCGCTACCTCGAGATGAAGCGCCCGCATGAGAAGACGTGATTGAGATGGAAGGCAGAAGCGAAAGTGCCCCGGGATCGCCGGACGAGAAAGCGACCGACCAGGAGCTGAGCCCCACCGTCCGGGAGGTGGCCTCCCGCATCGCCGAGGAGGTCGACTCCATGGCCGCGGGCAATCACGGCATCGCCGGCATGAAGTACTTCTACGACCTGGCCCGGGGGCTCTACACGACCCGCGTCGACGAACTGAGGGCAGCGCGGGCCTCCGGGCGCAAGCTTGTCGGGGTGTTCTGCAACTTCGTCCCCGAGGAACTGGTGCTGGCGGCGGGCGCCATCCCGGTAAGGCTGTGCTCCGGTTGCCAGGAGCCGATAGCGACAGCCGAGGAGGTCCTGCCCCGCAATTTCTGCCCCGCCATCAAGTCCTCGCTGGGGATGCTCATGGCCGGCTCGCCCCACTTTTCCCTGGCGGATGTGCTCATCACGCCCACCACCTGCGACGGCAAGAAGAAGATGGCCGAGGTCCTGGCCGAGCACAAGCCCACCTGGGTGCTGGAGGTGCCGCACACGACGGTCACCCAGCCTGCCCGGGAGCTGTGGCTTTCCGAGATACGGAACCTCAAGAAGAACCTAGAGGAGTTCACCGGCAACCGTATAACGAAAAAGGCGCTGCGCGCCGCCATCGAGCTCACCAACCGCCGGCGGGCGCTCATACGCCGCCTCTACGAGGTGCGCAAGCGCGAGAACGTGCCCATCTGGGGACGGGACGTGCTCCTGGCCACGAATCTTTGGTTCCACGACGACCCGGAGCGCTGGATAAGGCACATGGAGCTCCTGTGCGACGAGGTCGAGGCTAAGAAGGAGGGCGTCCGGGACGGGAAGGCGCCGCGGGTGCTGCTCACGGGCAGCCCGGTGATATTGCCGACCTGGAAGATACCGCGCCTCATCGAGGAATCGGGCGCGATATTGGTGGCCGACGAAATATGCACCGGCGCCAAGGTGGTGTGGGACCCCGTCTATGTTGTCGACTGGTCGATGGACGAGATGATCCTCTCTCTGGCCGACCGCTACCTCATGAACTCCTGCGCCTGCTTCACGCCCAACCGCGCCCGCATAGAGCGGCTCCTGCAGTTCGTGAAGGATTTCAAAATCAGCGGCGTGCTCAACCACGTCCTGATGGGCTGCTACATCTACGCTATCGAGGGCCGCCACGTCGAAAAGAGCCTCATGGAGCAGGGCACCCCGATGCTCACCATCGAAACTGACTATAGTACGGAGGACGTGGAGCAGATACGGACCCGGATAGAGGCCTTCATCGAGATGATCCAGGGCCAGCGGGCCGACTAGGCGGCCGGCGGCGCCCTTTTCCCCCGGCCGCTCCCCGCGCCCCTCGTCTCTTGCCCCGTGCCACGCGCCCCGCTCCCCTTGCCCCGCCCGCCCCTCCTGCCGCGCTCGTCCGCCCGGAGCCGCTCCTCTATCTTCGCGGCGCGGTCCTTGCACGCCCTTGCCTTCTTCGCCTCGCCCTGCTGGCGCCAGAGCTCGGCAAACTCCCTCAGGGCGTAGGAGATGTCGCCCGGCGTGTCCACCTTTTCGAAGAGCTGAAGCGCCCGTTCGAACTCCTCGCGCGAGCGGTCCCAATGGCGCCGGGTGCGGTTGACGATGGCCAGCCCCAGGTGGCCGTAGGCCATCCCGTGCTCGTCCGACTGGCCCGTGAAAAGGTCCAGCGACTTGTGGAAGTATTCCTCTGCCTTTTCCGTCATGCCCTTGCGCGCCCAGACCTCGCCGAGGCTGTGGTAGATGGGCCCCAGCTCCCTGAGATTGCCCTGCGAGAGCGCCCGCTCCTCGCCCTTGTGTATGGCCTCGAGAGCCTCGTCGAGCCGGCCCTGCGGCTTGAGCACCTCCCAGCCCAGCGTGTTGTAGGCCCGCGCCGATTCCGACCGGTCGCCGATGCTCTCGAGGAGCTCCAGGCTTCGGCGCAGGCATTTTTCCGCTCCCGCAAAATCACTCATGGCGGCCAGCACCCTTCCCAGCTCGATCCCCGCCGACGCCTCGAGCGCCAGGCCTCCGGCGGCGCGGGCGCTTTCGATGCTCTTCTGGCAGAGCCCGGCGGCCTCCGCCAGCCGGCCCTGGCGCCAGAGCACCCGGCCCAGCCCGTGGTAGGCGCGGGCTATGCCCCGGCCATCGCCGTCGCCCTGCGCTATCTCGAGGCATTTGCGGAAGCTTTGGGCGGCGCCCTCCCACAGGTTCCTTTTCTGCTGGATCCACCCGATGTGATAATGCGCCTCGGCCCGCCGGCCCCCGGGCAGCGATGGGAGCGCCTGGTTGTATTGTTCCAGGGCCCGGTCCCAGTTGCCGATTATATCATCGGCCCGCCCCATCGTGAAGAGCGCCTCGGCGCCGTCGGCCGGCGAGAGCGCGCTGCGGTCGAGCATGTCCAGGTCCGTACGGAGCTCGCCGGCGCACCCGTCGGCCAGGAGCTCCTCGCCGTGCGCCAGTATCGCCCGGGCCGCCGCGGCGTGCTCCCCGGCCTTCAGGGAGTGGTGGACGAGCTCCAGCACGCCCCGGCTGTCGTGGCTCTTCGAGTAGAATCGGGCCGCCTGGCGGTGGAGGTCGGCCCGCTCAAAAGGCGTCATCCGCAAGTAGAAATGCTCCCGGACGAAGTCGTGTATATCGTAGCCTGACGCGGCCGTCTCCCGCAGCAGGGAGCGTGCCACCAGCGCCTGCAGGATGTCGTAGTTGAGCTCCGGGTCGTAGAAGAGAGCGTCCGCCGGGACCGGGTAGCGGAACACGGAGGCCATCCGCAGCAGCTTTCGTTCCGGGCCGGTGAGCCTGGCGGAGATCTCCTCTTCGATGTACCTGGTTATGTTGCCCTTCTGCTCTGCGTCTCCGGATCCGGGCACGAAGAGCTCCAGGGCGAGCGGGTGGCCACCGGTGAGTTCGAACGCCCGCCGGTGATGGGAGTCCTCTATCTTGCGCGCCCGCAGGAGCTCCCGGCTGCTCTCCTCGTCGAGACCGCCGAGGTCCAGTTCGGCCACGAGCCCCTTGACCACGACATCCTTCCGGTCGTAGAAGCGCCGAAGATTCCGCGCCGTGATGACGACGCGGATGCCGTCGTTGCGCTCCAGCACCTCCAGCAGCAGCGAAAGGCACGGCAGGAAATCGTCCGAGGCCTTGTGGAAATCGTCGAGGACGAGCATCGCCGAAAGGCCGCGGGTGCTCTCCTGCATCAGGTAGCAGACCTCGTTGAGGTCGAAGTCGGGCTTCGAGGAGAGGTAGGTCTTCAGTTTGCGCCGGCCCTGCTGGGCCAGAAAATCCGAAAGGGGCCCCAGAAGGTTTCGCAGCGTGTCCCACTCGTGGAAGCGGTACCAGAACACGGGCCGGGGACCCCGCGTCTCCGACACCAGCCGGGCCGCCAGGGCGGTCTTTCCGATACCGGGAATGCCCAGTATGACCACCATCCGGCGGTCCCCGAGCCAATTTTTAAGGGATTCGAGCTCCCGGGAGCGTCCTACGAAGAATCGGGGCGCCGGTACGGCCTGCTGCGCCTCGTGCCCGCCCGGGCGCCGGGCCGCGCCCAGCGCGTCATTGTCCAGCCGCCCGTCGGGACGCACCGCCCGGGCCACCTCGATGAGCGAGTACTGCGGCCCCACCATGCGCATGGCCTCCCGGACCGTGACCGTCGTTTCGGCGCCAGCGTCCACGATCCGGATGCGGCACTCCTCTGCCTTTCTCGTCAGCTCGTCGGCGGCGGCGCGGCCGTCCCCCGTGAGGAAGTATACCTTGCGCTTCTCAGAAACGCGCTCGACGCGGCTTTTTGCCTCCGTCAGGAGCCCCTTCTGGACCAGCCGCCGCACGGCCCGGGAGACGTGGTCCTGCCCGGTGCCGACGGATTCGGCGATACCGTACTGCGTCATCCCCCAGGGAACCTCGAACTCGCCGGCGAAGCGGGCGAAGCGGAGCAGGTGTACCAGGATCCATTCCTCGACCGTAAGGTTAGGGGCTCCGGGCTCCGCGGGCACGCCATACGGACACTTATGCGAGATTAAATCACTTTCGACGTGGACAGACGGGGAAATCGGGCAATCCGGACAATGTGGGCAATACGAGAGGACTTCGGCTTCCGTCCCCGTATTGCCCGATTGCCCGTTTCCCCGATCGCACTGATTGCCCGATTGCCCGGGTTTTGGTCTAAGTCATCGTTCCAGGGTTATTTCCAAGCGGCCCCGTCGCCGGTTGCGGGCCGTCGGCGGGCTTTTCACGCCGGGCAGCTTGAGCGGCGCAACGAGGCCCAATAGCGCGCTGGACACAATCTCTTTGGGGAACCGGCCCAGCCGGACCTCCTCGCCGTCGACCCTTATTCGAAGCCGGACATCGGAGAGGTTCACGCATTCCGAAAGCCGCCTCTTCCCGGCCGCGACGGCCCCGGCGAATCGGGCGCAGTCCAGGCCGCATTTGCCGCAGTCGATGCCCGGGAGCCGTTCGGCGATGCGGAAGGTCCGAAGCCGCGCCTCGACGAACCTTTCCAGCAGGCGCCTGTCTTTCGCTTTCTTCGGGTCGACGCGTAGGACCGTCCCGGGGAGCTTCTCAATGTCGCCGACCGCCACCTTGTCGAGCGCGGCGTGCTTGAACCCCTCGAGGAACAATATGTCGGGCCGGACCGCTTCCCTCACGAGCCGGATGAGCAGCGCGGCGTCATCGGGAATGCCGGGCCGGCCGGTCCCCCGGGCCCCTTCACCCTTCACGATACGGTGCACCAGCACCGCCGCCCGGCCGTCGGCCAGAAGGCCCACGGCCGCCGCACCCGCTTTTGCGTGGCGCCATGAATCGGTTCCCTCGGTGTCGAGCTTAAATCCCCTGTGGGCCGTGTGCTTTATGACGGCCACCGAGAGGCCGCGTTTCTTGTGCTTCGCCACGAGCCGCTCGATGAGCGTGGTCTTGCCGGAATTGGAATGGCCGTAGAACCCCAGGATCATCATGCGTATCCCTCTAAAACAGAACTACCTCGACTTCCTCCCCTTTCTCGATGAGCTCGACGTTGTCGGGCACGACGATGTAGCCGTCGGCAGCGGCCAGGCTGGTGATGGCCCCGCTCTCCTTGAAGACCGGCGCGGCCTCGCCGGATACGAGCTTGAGTGACAGGAACTGGACGCGTCCCAGACGGGAAGCGACGCGCCTGGCAAGCCTGACCCGCACCGTGCGGCGGGCCGCGGGCAGGCCGGCCATCCTCCGCACCGCCGGTGCCAGGAACACGTAGCCCACCGTGAGGCAGGCGGCCGGATAGCCCGGGACGCCGAACACGAGCAGTCTCCCGGCCCTGCCGAACAAAAACGGCTTGCCGGGCTTTATCTGGACCCCGTGGAAGAGCATCTCCCCCGCTTCCGACAGCACGCCGGCGAGCAGGTCCCGCTCCCCGACGGAGCTGCCGCCGGAGACGGCCAGCGCGTCGAAGCCGTCGGCGGCCGCCTTCCGGATGGCCTCGCGTATGGCCTCCTTCGTGTCCTCTATCCTGGGAAGTATGCGCGCCTCGCCGCCGCTCTGGTCCACGAGCGACGAGAGCGTGTAGCTGTTGGAATTGTAGACCTGGGCCGGCCCCAGCGGCCCGCCGGGCTCGGCTATCTCGTTCCCGCTGGATATGATGGCCAGGCGGGGCCGGGCCAGCACCTTGACGGACGCAAACCCGAGCGAGGCCAGCACGCCGACCTTTCCCGGGTCCAGCACCGCCCCTGCCGGCAGCGCTCGCGTCCCGGTCTTCATGTCCGAGCCCCGCCGGGAAACGTTCCCCCATTTTGGTTCGGAGCGCCGGAGCCTTACGGTCCCGGCCTCCTCGGAAGCGTACTCGGCCATGACCACGGCGTCGGCACCCTCCGGGAGTACCGCCCCGGTGGCGACGCGGCAGGCCGTTCCCTTCTCCACCCTTATGGTGCCCGGGTCGCCGGCGAACAGCTCGCCCACGATGCGGAGAGCCGCCGGCGAAAGCTCGCCGGCACCGACGAGGTCCTCAGAGCGGGCGGCGTAGCCGTCCATGGCCGAGCGATCAAACGGCGGGACATCGATCTGCGAGACGACCTCTTCGGCGAGCACCCGCCCGCCCGCCCCGACCAGCGTCACCTCCTCGGTGCGCCAGTTGGGGATGGCATGGCGAATGATGATGTCCAGCGCCTCGGGCAATGCGACCAGCTTCCTAAAGGGCGTTATGTTCATGGGCGCCCCCTCCGTCGGCGGGGAACGGCGGGCAGGGCGGGCACGACGGGTCCTTCGCCGCAGGTCCACTCCCCGCGCTCCCTCTTCCAGATGGGCACGTGCTTCTTGAGCTCCTCGAGAACGTACCGGCAGGCCCGGAACGCGGCGTCGCGGTGGGCCGCCGAAACGGCGATGAGCACTATGCGCCCCCCGGAGCGTATGCGGCCCGTCCGGTGGACCACGGTGATGGCCTCGACCCCGAACTCCTTCACGGCCGCCGCCCTGATCTCATCGAGTTTCTTCCTGGCCATCGGCCCGTACGATTCGAAATCGAGGTACGGTACGCGGCCTTTGGGGGAACCGCCTCGCACGGAACCGACGAAGATGACGGTCCCGCCCGCCTTTCCCGTCAGTATTCCGTCCAGCTCGGAATCCACCGAGAACTCCTGCTCCTGGATGCTTATGCGGCCCCTTTTCACGGGCATGTTCCCAGCTCCCCGGCCTTGTCATGCAAGGGCGCCGGCGCGCTGGCCCAGTAGGGCTCCCGGCGCGACACCGCCAGCTTGAAGAGACCGGCCAAATCCGCGTCATCGGCGCCCTTTCGAAGCGGCCCGGCGATGTCCACGCTCCGGTCGGCGCGGAACAGGCAGGGCACCAGCCGGCCGTCGGAGCTAAGGCGCAGTCGGTTGCAGTTGGCGCAGAACTCGGAGTTGTGGACGGGCCGAACTATCTCGACCTCAACGGCCTTCCCGCCGCCCTGCGGGCAGCCCTTCACACTGAGCCTCATGTAGGATTCGACCGGAACCAGGTAGGTGCGGCGGTGGTGCATCCGGCGTGTGCGCGTCGTAATGGCCCGGCGGGAAAGCTCCTGCTCGATATCCAAAAGATCGGCATGGTGCGCCGAGTACCACTCGCCGGAAAGGCCGCCCTTGGGCGCCTCCAGCTCGATGAGCTGGAGCACCGCGCCCTCGGCGGCGGCAAAGCACATCATCCGGGGTATCTGATCCTCGTTGAGGCCGCGCAGGACGACCATGTTGAGCTTCACGGGGGAAAGGCCGGCCAATCGCGCGCTGCGGACGCCTTCGATGGCGTCCCCCAGGGCGTCCGTCCCGGTGATCCTTGCATATGTGTCCGCGTCCACGGAATCCAGGCTCACATTCACGCGGGAAAGGCCGGCCGTCTTCAGCTTCGATGCCAGCGGCCCAAGCAGCGTGCCGTTGGTGGTGAGCGAGAGGTCCTTGAAAAGGGGCGCCACGTCGCTTATTATTCCGGGCAGGTCCTCACGCGTGAGCGGCTCCCCTCCTGTGAACTTCAGCTTCTCTATGCCCAGCGAGGCCGCCACCCTGGCTAGGCGGGCGATCTGCTTGCGGGTCAGAAGCTCGCGGGGCGGTTGGGCCTGTTCGCCCTCCCGGTGGCAGTAGAGGCACCGCTGGTTGCATTCCTGTGTCACGGAGATGCGCAGGTTCGTGACCGGGCGGCCGCAGGGGTCCTTGAGCATGTCCTCGATATGCCCAAGCGAACATGTCGATATAAGCGTTTTGATGGATGCGCCTGACCAAAAAAGGTATATTTCCTCAAACGATAACCTGATCACCAATAAAAGGGCCAGAAACGTAGAGCCGGGGAATCATGATGGACAGGAAAGCGCTTCTCGCAGTCATCGTTGTGCTGGCGCTAGTCCTGGCAGGGGCCGGTTTCTATCTTACCGGCCGGGAAGGGCCCGGACCGCCGGGCGGGAAGGCGCCCCCGATGTACCTGGGCGAAACCGTCTCCTGGGACCCGGTCTACAAGTTCGGCAAGCAGGGCTACGAGCCCAGCCTGGTCGTCGACTCGAAAGGCTACATGTACTACACCGCCCACAAGAACCTCGACGACAAGACCACCTGGGACTACCTCGCCTCCTGGTTCTTCGTCGGAAGCCCCGACGGCAGGAGCTGGGTCTCGCCCTCGGACCCGTTCCCGCGGGGCAGCCTCTGGAAGACCTACGCCGGCGACGAGGGCGACCTGGCCATAGACGGGAACGACCGCGTTTACTATGTCGACACCTACCTGATAGACAACCACCTCCATGTCTTTGACAGCCCCGGAGTGTGGCAGTACTCCGTCCGCGTTCAGAAGACAACCGGAACGGACGACAGGCCCTGGATAGCCGCGCAGGGCAGCGGCATCGGCCATTACCTGGGCAACAACGGCGCCTCCGTCAACGGCGGGCGCTACTGGTACTACCGCTCGACCGACGGCGGCCGCCTGTGGTCCCGGGCCCTGGTCGTTCCCGGCAACGGCTGGGCGCACATCGACGCCGAGACGAAGGGCACCCATTCCTATATCATAGACGAATCCGACGTGGGCGTCCCGGCCGACATCCTCGTGTACGCAAGCTCCGACAGCGGAGCGACCTGGGATTTCAGCAACCCGACGGTGATAGGAAAGCGCGAGGGCAACGGACTTTCCGACGGCTTTCCGGTCTGGATAAGCGCCGGGACCGGCGGACAGGTGTGGGCGATGTGGACCGACGCCACGGACGCCGTCAACGACGGCAGCCGCATCTTCCTGGGCTGGAGCCCCGACTACGGGAAAACGTGGAACACCTCGGAAATAACCCCCTGGAAGGGCCTCTTCGAGTACCCTACCATCGACGTCGGCGACGACGGGACGATAGCCGTGGCAACCTACGCCACGGACACTCTGCCCGTGACGGCCGACACGGAATGGTACCTCTACGGCGCGATGATACGGCCCGACAGCCCGTTCCATCCCTTCAATTCGGCGTTCGAGAACACGTCCGCGGCGGTGAGGGCCCAGCGCCAGGCGCAGGCGGCCCGCTCGGACAACGCCACGAACATCACCGCTCTCAACGCGACGCTGTTTTTCAATTTCACCCGCGGCGAGCAGGGTCCCGTTTACACCGGCACGGACCTGCACGCGCTCCACGACTTCTTCGAGATTGCCGTGGGCCCGGACGGCTACCTGGACATCGCCTACCAGCATTACGTGGGCCCGACCAACGGCGCCAGCGAGCTTTATTTCGTGCGGGGCAATATGGGTGAGGGGAACACGACCATGCCGGCGAGGAGCGGTTGACATGGACAGGAAGGTTCTCTACGCACTTGCAGTCGTGATGCTGCTTATCCTGGTGGCTTTTGGCGGTTTCATCATGTTGGGCGGAAAGAAACCCGCCCCGCCACGGCCAAAGGCAGCGGCGCCGCCGATGGCGCCGGGAATGGTCTGGGAGGCTCCCTACAATTTCGGCAAGCAGGGCTACGAGCCCAGCCTGGTCGCTGATTCGAAGGGTTACATGTACTACACCGCCCACAAGAACCTGGACGACAAGGGCACCTGGGATTACCTCGCCTCCTGGTTCTTCGTCGGCTCTCCGGACGGCAAGAGCTGGAAATCGCCCGACCAGCCGACCGTGCGTGGCCAGATGTGGAAGACCTACACGGGCGACGAGGGCGATATCGCCATCGATGCCAACGACCGGATCTACTTCGTCGATACCTACCTGATCGATAATCACCTCCATGTCTGGGACAGTCCCGGGGTGTGGCAGTACTCGCTTCGCGTTCAGAAAACGACCGGATTGGATGACAGGCCGTGGATAGCGGCCCAGGGCAACAACATCTGCCATTACCTCGGCAACAATGCCGTCGAGGTAAATGGCGGCCGCTACTGGTACTACCGGTCGACCACAGGCGGGCGCATCTGGTCCGGGGCCACATCGGTCCCGGGCAACGGCTGGGCCCACATCGACGCCGAAACGAAAGGCCAGAACTGCTACATCATCTCCGAGGGCGACGTGGGCGTGCCGGCCGACATACTGGTCTACCAGAGCAAGGACAGCGGGGCGAGCTGGAACTTCAACGACCCGGCCGTTGTCGGTTTCCGGGACGGCCCCGGGAGCATCGACGGGATCGCCGCCAACGGCGAGAACGTCTGGATCTCGGCCGGCGGGAGCGGCGCGGTATGGTGCCTGTGGAGCCTGACCTACGGCGTGGAGAGCCACAACCGCCTCTTCGTCGGCTACAGCCTCGACAACGGCGCGACCTGGGATAACTCCGAGATAACGCCCTGGGACGGGTATTTCCTTTACCCGACGATGGACGTAGGCGAGGACGGCAGCGTGGCGGTGGCGTTCTATGCCACTGACAGCTCGACCACCGGCGGCGCCCCCGTGACGGACCAGTCCGAATGGCACCTGTACGCCGGGATGCTCAAGCCGGACAGCCCCTACCACCCGGCCAACCCGGCCTTCAACGCCACCTCCTCGGCGATGCGCAGCTATCTGCAGTACGAGGCCAACCACACGAAGAACGCGACCAACGCTACCGCCGCGATGAACAACACGGTGTTCTTCAATTTCACGAAAGGGGATCCGAAGCCGTGCTCCACCGGCACCAACCTCCACGACCTCCACGACTTCTTCGAGATAGCGATAGGCCCGGACGGCACCCTGAACGTGGCCTACCAGTACTTCGTCGGGCCGGCCAACGGGGCCAGCGAGATGTGCTATGGACGGGGGACGCTTGCGTCGGGCGGGGCGACAAATTCGACGAGGGCCGGATAACAGGTGTTTTTCAGGCAAGCATCTGGTTGAGCCCCATCCCGACGAACCCCGCTATCATGCAAACGAACACCCACCAGAAGCTCCAGCGGGGCCAGGGCTTGTTTTGCGGGTTGTAGCCCATCCTGAACTGCTCGTAGATGGCGATCACGGCCCAGACCAGTATCGAGATGTTGAAGAACCAGGTGGCATACTCGTGGTTTTCGGGCGGAAGGTTGGTGAGGAATCCGACCCTTGATGTCGCCGTGAGAAGCCCGGCCTCCTGCGGAACGCGGGTCGTGAAGAACACGAACGCCATGTGGGCGATGAGGAGCCAGCAGAGTATCATCGTGTGCATGTTGGCCCAGTTCCAGGACCGCTTCTCCATCCAGAGTTCGAGGAACGGTTTTTTGCGCATCCTTTCGGCCGCGACCACGACGCCCCACACGACGGCTATTCCGACAGTGACTAACGAGCAGTAGAGCGTATTGAAAGAGCCGCTGGCCGTTATCGGGAGCATCGAGGCCTGGACGACCGCGATGGTCCTCGAGACCGCCGTTTTCTGGAACCAGGCGGCGCCGACCGTGAATATGATTATCGAAAAGGCCCAGTTGTGTGCCCAGCGGTTCTCCTTGATGTAAGTGTCGATGGTGAATGGCATCAGCCAAAAAATCAGATAGGCAAGGCCCAGGACGAGCAGTCCCGGGCCCGGGCCGATGGCGTACCTGTCCAGGAGCCGGTCGATGCCCGATCGGCTCCCTGCCTCTTGGGTCAGAGGGACCCCTTGATATGCGCCTCGAGCCGCTCGTTGACCTCGTTCCAGTTCACGATGTTCCAGAAGTTCTCGACGAACTTGGCGCGGTCGTTTTTATAATCGAGGTAGTAGGCGTGCTCCCAGACGTCCAGCACCATAATCAGCCGGTATTGCGGGAAGACATTGTTGTTGTGCTTCTCTATCTGC